>OFGP01000092.1_pt1 | contig 89911 bp, 77 predicted proteins | sample 1521781 | NCBI WGS metagenome assembly OFGP01 (sample SAMEA3504113, study PRJEB24116) | mouse gut metagenome | biome: mouse gut; feature: mouse-associated habitat; material: faeces | place: Denmark | collected 2011
CAAGGATAGAAAAACAGCGCACCCTTGTCGATAGTCTCAAGAAGTATAAAAGAGGTGTCATACAGCACATTTTTCATTCTTCATCAGGAGTGGGGTGGTCTTATGTCAAACTTGGAAACATTTTTAAAAAAGCGTCACGCAGAAATATTGATGGCAAGATTAAGAATGTTATAACTAATTCCGCTGAATATGGTCTAATACCGCAACGAGACTTTTTTGATAAGAACATCGCAGTCGATGGGAATACCTTAAATTACTTTGTAATCAAAACGGGCGATTTTGTTTATAACCCACGGAAATCCAACAATGCTCCATATGGGCCGTTCAATCGTTATACGCTAAAAGATAATGGTATCATTTCTCCACTATATACTTGTCTTGTTTTGCAAGCCGATATTAATCCATCGTACCTCGCTTGGTATTTCAAAAGTGATGCATGGCACCGGTACATTTATGATAACGGTTCACAAGGAGTAAGACATGATCGAGTTTCAATGACAGATGACTTACTTATGGGTATTCCAGTAGCCATTCCATCAGCTGATAATCAAAGGAAAATTGCTCGAATGCTTGATACCGTTGAAACTCGACTATTAGCGTTTCAGAGTGAATATGCTCTTTTGGAAAAAGTACGAAAGGGATTTATGCAACAGCTTTTCATATAAAGACCTGTTGCAATAACGCCCTTCTCTGCTCCAGTAATAGTTCAAGCTCTTTCGTTCTTTGAGCTATCTTTGCATTGATAGCTTCAAATAATGTAACCATATTTTCCTGTGTCTTAAAATCAGGATATGCTATTTCAATTTTAGCTAATTCATTTGCTTGAACATGAACAACTGATTTTCCTTGTGCTATGCGAGCAATATTCCTGCTTACCACATGATTTAGAATATAACTTATAATTCTACCATCAACTTTTGAACAACGGAAAATATTAAGATCCCCACCAAGGATAACCCCGGGTACCATAACACAGGATGCTGTAGAAATTTCTTCGGGTGTTTCTCCGGAGGTTGGGATAATAACATCTCCAATTTGACTGAAATACTGTTGTTCTACATTTGCCTTTGTTTTACGAACTATTTGTGTAATAACCTCGTTGTAAGTTGTGTAAAGCTCGCCATAAAGAATAAATGGTGTTCCTTCATCAGCAATATCGGCTTTTGACAAGGGCGCACCTTTTATAAAACTGCCTAAATCACCAATTCTTGCGGATGTCCATTTTGCATCTTTGAATTTGCAATATTCTGGTGTGAGAAGTGTACGAATGACACCTCTTTTATACTTCTTGAGGGATTCTACAAGCGCGCGTTGTTTCTTGATACGGTAATCTAAAATCTGTAGAAACTCAACAATTTTGCTTTGTTCAGTGGCATTAGGAAAATACACATCTCCAAATAAGACGGCCGCATTGTTGACCTTCATATCATGTTTAGCTCCTATATTAACTAATGGTTTCAGATATTTGTTCAATCGCAAATCATTACAAAAATAGTAGTCAATGTATTGTGGAATTACATCTATAGGATGATACACTGCGTATAAAGTCGATACAATGCCAGGATTTCCGTTATTAACTTTAATTATGCCGTATGGATTAGCCTTCAATGGACTTTTAGTATATACAATATCATCGGTCTCTACAATATGATATTCAGCGACACTTTCTCCGGCGAAGGATCGTCCTTGAAATGCTATTTGATTTACAATTCCAAATTCACCTGAAACAGAGAGAACATCACTTTTATCATACTTTAACGCTTTATTTCTGTCTGTGTTTTCAATGAGATAACGTGATAGTTTTTTCGCCTGGATAGGTTCCCCAAACCCCGGAAACCGCAGCTTCGGATACTTTTCGAGACCGTTACTCAAGGATTATATGGTGCTATAATTCCCCCTTCACTGATAATATCTGTGGAGGTGGTCAATATGACTAATAATACACAATTTAAGACGTTGGTTAATGAATGGCTCAATAAGAAGAAGCCAATGATTACCCCGTCAACACACGCCAGCTTTACGCTCATTGCCGAAAATCACCTGATTCCTCAGTTCGGCAAGCGCAAAATTGGCACAATCACGGAGGCAGATGTGCAAAATTACATATCTACACTCCATAATGAGGGCAGGCTGGACAAAACCGGAGGGCTGACCGTCAAGACAATCCGCGATATTATTCTTGTGTTCAGATTGTCGATGGAATACGCTTACAAAGAACGGGCCATCCCTCTGCTGAATTGGGATCTGATTGAATACCCAAAGGAACTCGGCATTAAAAAGGTGGTTTCCCTGTCTAAAGACCAGGAGCAGGCGTTGATTCAGTGCATTTACTTGGATTTAAACCGGAAAACGGCCGGAATCCTCATTGCCCTGTTTACAGGAGTGCGTATTGGGGAATTATGCGGGCTTCAGATGAAGGACATTTCTCTTACCGACAAAACAATCAATATCAATAAGACGGTTCAGAGAATCTATGACAAAAGGAAGAAAAGCTCCTACCTTCACATCGGGCCTCCAAAAACAAAGACTTCCGCAAGGACAATACCGGTTCCGTCTCTGCTCATGAACATCATTAAAAAGTTTTATACGGACAATCCGAACCACTATTTCCTGACCGGTAAAACCAAACCTAGTGAACCTCGCACCTACAGACAGTTTTTTTCACGTTTCCTGAAAAGGAATGGACTGGAAAAAGTGAAATTTCATGAAATCCGCCATACTTTTGCAGTAAGGGCGATTGAGATACCGGAATTTGACATCAAGTCACTTTCAGAAATTCTCGGTCACAAAAATGTATCATTCACACTTAATGTCTATGGCAGCGCTAATCTGCAACAGAAAGTAAAGTGCATGAATTTACTTAACGATCTATTGTAATAAGTATCCCGGCTTTTCTGATTTTTTTGAGAATTGCCGGGATTTGATATGTTTATCGTCAAATTCTCTGTCTTTTCATGTCTATTTGTTTCATAATTTCTCCTGCATGTTGCCAAAATTGAGAATAAAACAGTGACATTTATCAGAAAATGAGTTATACTGACATATAACCAAAAAACGCATATTTCTCAGAGACGTTGACATAGTAAGACCGTTAATTGGTTCTGGGTAGCTTTGCGTTATACAGGACGATGTAACATAGTAGCGGTTTTGAGTGATTCAAAAGCCGTTATTATTTTATGATGATGCGGCATAATGAAAGGAAAGCCGTGTCCGATTACATATTACATGCCTGTGATTCGTTAAAAAAATCTTAGCTTCCATAGAGGACAATTTTACATATCCGTGCGAAAAAACAGTCTTTCTGTCAATTAAACATATAATTTGCCATATCCGTATAGCCGCTAACTATACGGATATTTTTATATTACAATGCGTTCATAAAAAGCGAATACGACGAGATGTATTTTCGGCCGTGTCTGGTATCTGCCAGGCGCGGCTTTTTTCATGTCGTTTTATGCAGGAACTTGTCATTGTTCCAAGATGCCGTTCTCCGCCTCTGGGATTCTGAAACCCGTCAACATTTCAGAATTTCGGAGGAATATATGGCAGAAAAGGATTTTTATTTATACATAGAGGGACAACCCGTGAAGGTCAGTGAGGAAGTCTACCGGGAATATAAACATGCGGAAGAAAAAGAGCGGTATTTTATGAAGCGGCTGAAAAAAGGAAAGTTTGTTGTGGATCCGGAAAAACAGACGGTAGAATACGTTCCCAGCCGTGAAGCATCATATGAGCATCTTTTGGAAGCAGACTGGGATTTCCCTGCTCCGGACGAGCCGGTGGACGGTGCTGTAATAAAAGCACAGACGCTGGAAACGCTGGACAGGGCATTGCAGAGCCTGACGGATGAAGAAAGGGAACTGATCCATGAGATCTTCTATCTGGAGAAATCAGAACGGGAAATAAGCGCGGTTTACAATCTCACACAGGCAGCTATCCACAAGCGGAAAAAGAAGATTTTGGAAAAATTAAAAAAGTTTTTTTAAAAATCTGGTTTTCAAACTGCTTTTTCGTTACCGAACCTTATGAGGGGATATTTTTATTCCCTCTTCATGCACATTGAAAAACAACAGGACAAGTTTCTGTTCATGGATAATCAGTATTCAAGTTTCTCCCACTGCGCGGGGCTGTAAAGCAAGCGGCCCAGGCACGGACGCGACGACTGCCTGCGGGAACGGACGGGGAAAGGGCTTATCTTCTGCCCCTCCCTGCCCTGCTCCGTCAATAAGATAACATCAAAGGTACGAGCGGGAACCCGGAGGGCCTGTGACCGGCACTGGTAATGCCGGAACCGCCATGAGCCGCCAGTGAGTGGAGAACCAGAAAATTCCCGTACCGCAGGGTGAAAGGGGGATACTGTGGGCATGGCCTGGGCAGCTTAGTCACCTGCCGCCACCTGCCGTCGGTATCATGGCGCTTACTAACCATAAGCGGCTTGGATATTCCCGTGCCGGGGGTGAGAAGCAGGGCGATCCCGTCGCCTGATAATACGGCACAAGAATGAGATTTGATGGAATTATGGGAACCCGTACCGAGGAACAGGGCATATTCTTTGTCCTGACCGGAGGTTCCTGTTTGCGATAGCTCCGGCAGCCAACGCAAAATGCGCCTGCCGGATTCTTGCGGGATGCAAGACCTGCCGCCATAAGCTGCTGGCGTATCCGTTTCTATAGCGGTACATCGGCTTGTGGCGCATGGTGTTTCATCCAGCAGGCACTGAGATAAAACAAAAGGAAAATAAAGGGGGTGCCGCTTATATGCAGGTTTCCATAAAGAGAATCCAGATAAGGGAAGGGAGGCGCAGCCTTGATATGGGGCATGTAAAAGAACTGACAGACAGCATACGAGAGCTTGGGCTTTTGAATCCCCTGACCATAGACAGGGAGAATTTTCTGATCGCAGGGCTGCACCGCCTGGAAGCAGTGAAAGCACTGGGATGGACGGATGTGGAATGCACTGTCAGCAGCCTGGAAGGGCTGGCGGCAGAACTGGCGGAGATTGACGAGAATTTTATACGCAATGACCTGTCACCCGTGGAATATGGGGAGATGCTTCTGCGCCGCAAGGAAATTTATGAAACACTGCACCCGGAAACAAAGCGGGGAGGCGACAGAAAAAGCGAAGAAATCAAACGGACAAAATGTCCGTTTGATCCGGCAAAATCTTTTGTTGATGATACTGCCGACAAATTAGGAGTTAATCCCCGTACCGTCCGGCGGCAGATACAGACGGCAAAAAACCTGACACCGGAAACCAAAGAAATCATCAAAGGGACAGACACAAAAATATCAAAAAAAGCTGCAATGAAGCTCTCTAATCTGAAACCGGAACAGCAGAAAGAAGCCGCCGCGCTCCTTGCCGCAAAAGAGATACGCACGGTGGATGAATATACCAGAAAGAGGGAGACAACACCGGATGACGGCAATGAAAGACTTAAAGCTCCGGAGACCGGAGCAGCAGGACAGCCCGAAACGGAAAACCGGACAGAAAAGGCGGCAGGATCTGTGGCATCAGCTCCTCTTTCTCAGCCGGTCTCGCAGAAAGCCCCTGCCGCCAGTTTAAAAGATGTGGTAGCGGAACTGAAAGACCCGGACAAAGATTGCAGCGGCACCCCGGACAGCTTCCTAGAAGAATATGAGGCATTTGTCCGGAAATTCCATAAAGAGATCGGCTGGTACAGCGACCCGTATTATGACGCGGTATTTCCCTTTGTCAGCCCGGAGCAGCTCTCCCATCTCCGCCAGCTGACGGATTCCATCTGTTCCGCCGCCGGACAATTATTCCATAAAGTAGAAAGGACAATGAAGACATGAGCAGTTACAGAAAAAAACGAAATTCAACCAAACCGATAAAGCCAAAGCCAGAACAGATGACACAGCCAGACCCGGAGTACACTAATCCCGGCGTGGAGCGCTCTATCCATACAGACCGGCTGACTTCCGGCCTGCCTTACCAGCGCCCGGTAAACCCGAAGGAGGTTGACCGGCTGATCCGGGAATGGGACGAGCGGCTCCTTGACCCGATCACGGTCAGCTTCCGCGACGGTAAATTCTATGTAGTGGACGGTCAGCACCGCATCTCTGCCATGCGCCGGATGAACGGCGGGCGGGGCGTCATGGTGGACTGCAAGGTCTATGACGGCCTGACCTATGAGCAGGAAGCCGATCTGTGCTACAAACTGGACAAGGCCAAGAAACGCCTGAGCCTGTCACAGTCCACGAACGTACTGGCGGAATCCGGGGCGGACGCGGAGATCACGGAAGTCAAGCGGCTGATCGAAAACTGCGGCTTTATATGGGCATTGGGAAAAAGCCATGGAAAGACCGGGGAGATCGTGTCAACCCGTGCGCTGGTGAACGCTTACCGGCTGCTGGGTGGGGCGTCCTTCACCCGCATGTTGCAGCTTCTCTGGGACACCTGGGAGGGGGATCCGCGTTCCCTGACCGCTGCTGTTCTGGCAGGCATGGCGCTCTTCATAAAAACTTATGACACAGAGTTAAACGACAAGACCTTTGTCTCCCGGCTTTCCCAGTGCGACCCGGACGAAATCAACCGCCGGGGACGGGCAGATTTTTCCACAAGCAACACAGCCCTCCGTTTCGCCCGTGTCATTTTAGAGAAGTATAACGGACAGCGTGGGGGCAGGAAACTCCCTTACCGCTTCCGTGGGTAATCAGATCGGAGGTATGGATATGAAGGAAACAGCAAGTATGGATACTGCGCCCCTTGTTGACATCAGGGACGTATCCGTAGACAAAAATCTTACCAGAGAGGAAAGAGTTGCCGAATTTATCCGGCAGATCAAAAACCCCTACTGTTTCAAGTGCGGCAGGTTTACCGTCCGGGCGCAATTCGCGGAAAACGGTGCTTCGCTGGAGGACTGTCTGAAACGGATTTTAATTTGACGCTTTAAAGCGTTGACTTTCCCATGGGATTATGCTATCATCGGAATTGGAAAAAGAATAAACTGAATAAGGCAAATCCGAATCACTCTTTGATTTATGGGGGAAGTCCGTAAAAAGAAAAGGAGTGATTTTTTAATGCCTGAATACAGAGCAACGGAATACCTGCGGCTTTCCTACTCCATGGACAGGGAGAACGAAAGCGACAGCATTACCAACCAGAAAAAACTGATTGAAGATTTCCTGAAAGGGCATCCGGAAATCGAGCTTGTATCGGAACATGTAGACGACGGCTACAGCGGAATCCTGTTCGACCGGCCCCAGTTCCAGGCCATGATGCAGGACATACGGGAGGGGAAAATTAACTGCGTAATCGTAAAAGACCTCTCCCGCCTTGGACGCGAATACATAGAAACAGGCCGCTACCTCCGCCAGATATTCCCGGCTTACGGCGTCCGTTTTATAGCGATCACGGATGGGATAGATACCGCCCATGAAAACAATGGCGATGACTTGAATATTTCTTTGAAAACCATCCTGAATGACGCTTACTGCCATGACATTTCTGTAAAAACCCGGAGCGCCCTTCTGACGAAGCGGAAAAATGGCGACTTTGTGGGAGCCTGCCCTATATACGGCTATCAGAAATCAAAGGAAAACCACAATCAGCTGATTGTGGACAGTTTTGCCGCCAAAGTGGTGCAGGATATCTTCCGCAAGAAGATAGACGGCTACAGCGCCGCTAAAATCGCGGAAAGCCTGAACCAGTCCGGCATACTCTCCCCGCTGGCCTATAAGGAAAGCAGGGGGCTTCCCCATCCCAGCGGCGGCTTTACTGACAAGGAAAAAACGAAGTGGTCGGCTACCACAATTATCCGTATTCTGAAAGATGAAACTTATACCGGTACACTTGTGCAGGGGCGGCAGACCACCTACAACCATAAAGTAAAAGATTTGGTTGAGAAGCCTTCTGCGGAATGGATACGGACGGAGAACGCGCATGAGCCGATTATACGCAGGCAGGATTATGACCTTGTGCAGAAAATCCTGGGGCTTGACACGCGCACCGCCCCCAACGGCAATAAAGTATATCTTTTTTCCGGCATCCTGATCTGCGGCTCCTGCGGTGCCCGTATGACGCGGAAAACAGTACCTTACAAGAATGGCAAATATTTTTATTATTACTGCCCGACCGGGAAAAAGAACGGATGCACCCACCCGGTCATGCTCCGCGAACAGGATCTGACAGACTGCATTACGGAAAGCCTGAAAGCGCACATCGGGAATGTGGTTTCCCTGGAAGAGCTGCTGCGGGACATCAGTGAAGAACAGGTCAATCAGGAACTGGTGGCTGAATATAAGGCCCGGCTTATGGAAAATGAGGAACAGCTCGCCAGCCTGACACGCTTCCAGTCCACCCTGTATGAAAACTTCGTGACGGGGCTGCTGGATAAGGAAGAATATAAATCTCTGAAAAACAGTTACCATGCGGATATCAGCCGCTTGAAAGAAGCAGCTTCTAAACTCCGGGAGGAAATGGACGCTGTAAAAGGAAGCTCCCATGACCGTTTACGGTGGATCCAGCATTTTAAGCGGTTTTCCGGCATGGAAGAAATTGACCGGAGGGCTGTGATCGCTTTGATACAGTCGATCCGCGTTCTGGAAAAAGACGACCTCCAGATTACATTCCGCTACCAGATGGAATACCAGGCGGTTGTGGAACGGCTCTCGGCCCATGCCGCCGCACCGCTGCCCGGACAAAACACCAGGGGAAAGGAGGCCGTATAAATGGCACGGAAAAGCAGAAAAAATACCGCACAGACACCTGCCGTAAAAACTGGCATGAAAGTATGGAAGGCCGCCCTTTATATACGCCTTTCCGTGGAGTTTAACGGGCAGCGCGGGGATTCACTGGAAACACAGAAGAAGATTATGGAATCCTTTGCTGCTCTCCACCCCGATATCCAGGTATCCGGGATCTACACGGATAACGGGATAACCGGACGGACGTTTGAACGTGCGGCTTTCCAGCAGATGTTAGCAGATGTTGAGGCCGGTAAGATTAACTGTATCATTGTTAAGGATTTATCCAGACTGGGGCGAAGCACGATAGACACCGGCTACTATATCGAGAAATATTTTCCTGTCCGGCAGGTACGTTTTATCGCCGTCAATGACCAGTATGACAGTGAAGCAGACCAGAACAGCGGGGAGCATATTATCCTGCCGTTCAAAAACATGGTAAACGAGGCATACGCCGCCGACATCAGCCGCAAAGTCCGGTCGCAGACCCGCCAGAGCATGAAATCCGGCGATTATGTCGGCGCACGTCCTCCCTATGGCTACCGCAAAGATCCGGAGAACTGCCACAAGCTGATCGTGAATGAAGAAACCGCGCCGGCTGTCCGTGACATCTTCCAATGGGCGGCAGACGGGGTATCCCTGAACAGGATTGCCACACGGCTGAATGAGCAGGGGATCATCACTCCCGGATTTTATCTGGTGAAATGCGGCCTGATCAAACCAAGCCGCCTGATGGGAAGCGGGAACTGGCAGACATGGACGATAACAAAAATACTTGCCGATGAAGTTTATGTCGGCGATATGGTGCAGGGAAAAACAAAAACAATAGGCCACAAACAGGTTCCAACGGAGCCGGAGGAATGGATCGTTGTGCGTGATACCCATGAGCCGCTGATCCGCCGTGAATTATTTGAAAAGGTTCAGGAACTGCGCAGGCAGGCAGCCGAAAAAAGCAGAGATCAGACCGGTATCCCTTATACAGAAAATGTCCTGCGCGGCCGTATCTTCTGCGGCCATTGCGGAAAGAACCTCCACCGCAAACGCTCCCATGGGGTATATTATTTCCACTGCATCTCCAACGGCAGGATTGCCAAAGACTACTGCCCCGGCGTATGTTTAAAGGAAACCGACCTGTTTGATATTATCCTTGCTTACATCATGAAGGAAGCAGAAACTGTTATCGGGAATAACTTACGCCTGAAAGAGCAGGATCCCAGAATAGCAGAACGGAAAGCCTCGGCAGAGAAGGAACAGAAACGCCTCCTTGCGTCAGTGGAACAAAACAGAAGCTTCCTCCGAAGCCTCTATGAGAACCTTGTGACGGGCATACTGACCAGCGGGGAATATGCGGAACTGAAGCAGGATTATGAAAGCCGTATAACGGCTGATATGGCGCAGGCGCAGGCTCTGGATGAGCAGCAGAAAGAATTGCAGAAACAGCTGCACAAATTTTCCAGCCTTGCCAAAAAGCTGGCCATGATTGACGGCAATACAAAGCTTACAGCGCGTCTTGTGGATGAACTGATTGAAAAAGTCATTGTCCGGGATCGGCAGAATGTTGAGATCGTTTTCCGCTTCAGATGCGGCTTTGAACAAGTGTGGGAGGTGCTGGCACATGAATAATGCTTCCATGGATTATGTGATCGCCCTTTATGTGCGGCTTTCGATTGAGGATTTAAAGGTGGACAGCCTGAGCATCCAGAGCCAGCTTGCCCTGCTTCACAGCTATGCGGACGATATGGAAGGGATCCCAAATGCCCAGGTGGAAGAATTTATCGACAACGGACACAGCGGAACCAATTTTGAGCGTCCGGCTGTCCAGAAACTGCTTGACCGGGTACGGGCAGGGGAGATCCACTGCATCCTTGTAAAAGATTTTTCCCGATTCGGGCGCAACATGATTGAAGTAGGATACTTTATGGAGCGTGTATTCCCGGTATTCGGCGTCCGCTTTATCTCTGTTGAGGACGGTTTTGACAGCGCACAGCACCAGGGTGATACCGGCGGTATCGGCATGGCTGTAAAATATCTGATCAGTGAATTTTACAGCCGGGATATGTCTGTAAAAACAAGAACGGCCAAATATGTAAAAATGAAGCGCGGGGAATACCAGAGTGTTGTCTGCCCTTATGGTTATCAGAAAGGGGCAGATGGCAGGATGGAAATTGATGAAGAAACCGCACCGAACGTCCGTCTGATTTTCCAGATGGCCCTTGACGGACACGACGCCCACCAGATAGCCGAAGTGCTTTTCCAAAAAGGGATAGTCACTCCGGGCGAATATAAAGCGTCCAAAGGAAAACATTACCATGATGTTTCCAGATGCCAGGGAATATGGCAGCGTACCACAATCCTGCGGATTTTAGGCGATGAACGCTATGCAGGCACTTACATCATGGGAAAACGGAAGGTAAGGGAGATCGGCGGAAGGTGCCTCCATTTAAAAGATGAAAGCGAGTGGTTTAAAATCCCTGACCACCATCCGCCCATTATTGATAAATCCACATATGAGCAGGTTCAGGCAAAGCTGCTGCATTTTAAGAGCGTCAAGAGGAAGGTACACCAGTATCCCCTGCGCGGCAAAGTGTTCTGCGGATGCTGTAAACACGCCATGGGACGCATACCGGCTAAAAAACCCTATTTTATCTGCCGTTATACTTCCGTTGACAGCATGTCGCCGTGCCACGGTATGCGGATCCTGGAAGCGGAACTGGAAAGCCTGATCTACGAAATCCTTTTAAAGCAGGCAGGCATTATTTTAAACATTGACAGTCTTTCCGTAGCCGGCGGCCTGGATGTCCAGCTTGCGGAGCAGACAGAATACCAGAACCGGATCCGGCAGTGCCAGACAGAAAAACGCCTGCTTTATGAGCGCTTTCTTCTGAAAGAGATTGACAAGGACAGCTATCTGGAACAGAAATCCGTGTGTGATAAAGAATTAAACCGTCTGAAGCAGGCACATTCCGCGCTCTCTGCGGAGATCAGCCAAAAGCAAATGGATAGCGACACAAAATCACAGCTGAAATCCATTGCCAGTGATATTAGTGGCGCGGATGGTCTGACGGAGACGTTTGCTAATGTGCTGATTGAAAGGATTAGCGTATTCCCAGACAGCCAGATAAAAATTGAATGGAAAATGAAAGATTTTTGCAGGGAGATTTCCTGAATGGAATAAGGAGGCTGACAATGAACAGAGAAAAAGTATGGCTTTACTGTCGCATAGATAAAGGCGGTAATATGAGTGAAGAACTGCTGGAAACACATAGGTATCGCCTTGAAGAATATGCAGCGGAGCATGGATTATCTATCATGGGAATTTCCAGAGATATACAGAATGGCATAAATTTTGACCGTCCCGGCCTGCTGGAAGTAAACCGGGCAGTTGAAGAACATCTGGTGGATATCGTTCTTGTATTCAATCTTAATCGCCTTTGCCGGCACACTGAGGACATGATCCGATACTGGAACTTCCTCAAGCAGAACGAAGTCCGCCTCTGTACAGTGGCAGACGGTTTTGTGAATCCGATTATGGATTCAGGGATTGCGACAGCATAAAAAGCACCTGAAATGAAAGCAAAAAGACTGGCCGGGCGGGTTTGTCCTTTGCGGATAACCTGTCCGGCCAATAATCTGATAAATTTTTTAGTTTGTGCTTGACATACGGGTGCCAGAATCATTGGACCGAGTGAGACAGAGCAAATGAATCATCTTTACGGAAAAGTAAAGGTAAAGGATGAGGAGATAAACAGTGCGGTTAATGACTGGCGTGCTTGTTTTCGGGATCTTTCGGAAGGAAAGCAGCCCGTCAAGGATGTGATGGGAAAAATCCAGGGCATATTGAATCGGTTGGCATCGGGAAACAGCAAGAATAAGATGTTTTTGCAGTATGTAAGTGAATGGAATGCTTTCCCGATTGAAAATGCAAAATTGTACTGGTTTGCATTGGTATGAGCATACGCCAATTAAAAAGGTTATGCAGGGCGATAACAGAATAGTAGATAAGGGTGAGGGAGTGGTTGCAGATTCAATCTGTATTCAGGCTTTGTAATGTTTACATTTTTTTTGGGGTTCAGTTAAACTTTCGGCTGGGGAAGTCTGGTTATTGATTTTACTTTTTATGTGTTTGGCGGCTGGTTTGTTGTGGGCCGGCAGGTTATTTTTCAATCTGGAAATCGTGGGATGGACAATGACAGGGTATACTATAACAGGAGCAGTCCTGACTGTTATATCCCCGGATAGATTTGCCATAAGTTTGATTGCCGGTCTGCGTGGTTTGGCTGTTTATACTGCGGTGTTTTATATAACGCAAAAACAGTATCTGCAATAGTTTTGCCAATCCTCTGCAGTCTATACATGTCTATCCTCTATAACAGCTGAAGTCTGATCCGACATGAGCTTTGTGGAGGCGATAATCTCCTCCTGATCTCATACTTCCATAACACCAATAGAAGTTTGCTGGCTGCTGTCCGCTGTACTCTCGTAGGATAACGCGATATGATGGGTTCCTGTTACCGGTGAGAGCGCGCTGATGCAGCCGGCTTTTTCCCTGTTGCCATTCACTTCCAGTTCTCCGGCGTCATTGACAGTACTGTTGGCGGAGTTCGCCGTACAGCGGGGGACTCCCACTCATACACCAGGAGCAGCATCCTGAGCAGATACAGCACGCTTGTACCCATAGAAAGCGGGATTATAAATATACATTGCAGGCATCAGGCACATATTTTATAATCAATTATGTAAATTGACATTTAAGGAGGCAGGTATGTTAAATAAAAATGACTTTGACCTGTGGGCAGATGGATATGACATAGCGGTGGGGATTTCCGATGAAGAAAATACATATCCGTTTGCCGGTTACCGGGATGTGCTTGGAAACATCTTTCATGCCATTATGGAAAAGCCAAACGCAACAGTGCTTGATATAGGGTTTGGAACGGGTACACTCACGACAAAACTATATGAACATGGTTGTTCCATCTATGGGCAGGATTTCTCGTCAGGAATGATTGAATTAGCATCCGGGAAAATGCCGGGTTCACATCTTTATCAGGGGGATTTCACGAAAGGATTAGTAGAACCGCTGAGGAATCAATGCAGACAGGAAGCAGGTGACGAATGGGATGATGAAGAATTATATTTCGTTGCCGATGAACTGAGAAGTGCATTTCCAAACATTACATTCAGGCAAATTTCATACTGCGCAGGTATCCTGACATTGACTCGTTAGCTTCCGGTTTGAAGAATTGTCAGATAAGTATAAATTCGGTAATCATACTTAAGAATATACATTTTATTTCAAATGTTATGCAGTGGGAACACTTTGCTGAAAAGGGAGTTGTATATAAGTTGTGATATATTATTAACCGCAAAACAAGATTACAATAAGACTTACGAGGAGGGTCAGTATGGGTTCATCTGTAGCGATCATTACTGCCAGAGGAGGCAGTAAACGGATCCCGCGCAAGAATATCAGGGAATTCTGCGGGAAACCGATCATTAATTATTCGATAGAGGCGGCAATACGATCGGGAGTATTTGAAGAGGTCATGGTGTCTACGGACGACGAGGAGATCGCGGAGATTGCGCGGGCGGCCGGAGCGCAGGTGCCTTTTATGCGCAGTAATGCGAATGCCGGAGATTACGCGGCTACCGATGATGTGCTGATGGAGGTGTTGCTTGCATACCGTGAACAGGGCAGGGAGTTTGACACTTTCTGCTGCATTTATCCCACGGCCCCCTTTGTGACGGCACAGAAGCTACAGACAGCCATGGGATTGTTGGAGCAGGCGGATTCCGTGATGCCGGTGGTGGCATTTTCTTTCCCGCCGCAGCGGTGCATGATCTTAAATGAGGCGGGAGAACTGCGGATGAAATGGCCGGAACATGCCCGCACGCGCTCCCAGGATCTGGAACCGTATTATCATGACTGCGGACAGTTCTACTGCTGCCGGACGGCTCCCTTTATGGAATATAAGACGACGGATCTGCCGCATATGGTGCCGATGATCATGAGTGAACTTGAGGTGCAGGACATCGACAACCAGGAGGACTGGGAGATCGCAGAACTGAAGTATCGGAAGATGATGGGCAGGCGCTGAGGCGGATCGGGAATTTTGATATGTTTTCGCGGGAGAACTGAAGTGTGGAAATGTCAGCGTGGCGGGTAACCGGAAGCGGGTAATCGCCGGAAAAGCCATATTTATAAGAATTTGTGTCGGAGAAGACAGGAGGTGCAAGTTTGAAAGCAGTGATCATTGGAGCCGGCAGTGAGGCGCTTCATACGATAGAAAAAGCCCATGAGATGGGTCTGTCTGTGACGGCTCTGGACGGGAATCCGAAGGCCGAGGGACTGCAGGCGGCCGACAGGGGACTGGTGGTGGATATCTCAGACGAAAGGGCAGTCATAGAAGCAGTGCAGAAAGAGGGAGCAGATTTCGTGCTGACCGTCCCAATCGGCAGATATCTTACGACCATCGGGGCAGTTAACGATGCGCTGGGACTTCCGGGGATCAGCAGGCAGATGGCGGTTTTGTGTACGGACAAATACCGTTTCCATCAGAAGCTGCAGGAGCAGAATCTGAGAAGAAGCCATTGCTTTGCGGTGGGCGGAGCGGACGGTTTTGATCCGGATATGCTGGCTGAGAAATTGGCAGAGGACAGAACGCTGCTTATGTATCCGGCCATCCTGAAGCCGCGGTTCGGTTCCGGCAGTAGAGGAATACAGATGCTGGAAAATGCAGAAGAGCTGGCAGCGCAGATGCGTATTTTAAAGGGCACGCAGGAGGAATATGTACTGGAGGAATGCATGGCCGGAGAAGAGTACGGTGTGGACGGCGCCGTGATCGGCGGCCGTTTCCATATGGTACTGCTGCGGAAGAAGGAGAATACGCCGCCGCCGGCCAGACAGGCAGTGGGGTATGTGTCGGTGCGGCCCGAAGAGCCTTTCTGGCAGCAGGCATGGGAGTATATGAGGAAGGCAGTGGATTGTCTTGGATTGGGGGAATGTCTTCTCCATGTAGACTTGATCCGCAGTGCGCAGGGGCCTTTTGTGATCGAGATGTCTGCGCGGCCTTCGGGGCATAATCTGCACAATCTTTTTACACCGCTGTGTACGGGAATTGATATGGCAGAAGAATATATCAAGTACAGGATGGGACAGACATGGAATTTCACGCCGGCCGTGACCAGACAGGCGATGATCCATTATTTCGATCTGCAGGGAGAGGTCATGGATGTGCCGACGCAAGAACAGGTACGGCAGTCGGAACCTTCACTGATCGGCTGGGAATGCCATATCAGGGCCGGGGAGGAGCTGCTGCCGGTGTCGGACGGCCATTCCCTCATGGGGAGAGGATATTTTATTCTGGAAGGAGAAGAAGGGGAACTGCGGGATAAGGTGCGCAGGGTTAAAGCGTTGTTTCGGCTGGCGTGATGTGCAATAACTGTACGGGTATTTATAGTAAACGACATAACAAATTTCTGTTTCCGTCTCTTGCAGGAGCCATATATGGCAGCTCCTGCAAGGCCGAAAACGAAATTTCTAATGTCGTTAACTATATGTCAGTCGATCAGTTCCCACGCCAGGGGCGTCCCTTTCTTCAGGAATTGCTTCGCCTTCTTTCCCAGGATTTCTTCATAATACATGGTATGCAGGCCGTTGCCGGGGCGGATGGAACGGATATTGTCAGGGGTAAGAAGCCCTCCTGCCGGAATATCTTCCACCACGAAAAGGGAACGGGAACCTTCATGCTCCAGCTTCTGGGCATCGGTCAGAATATATTCGCTGCTTCCAAGCGCTTTCTCCAGAATGCGGATCTGTTCGACCATCTGGCGAAATTCTTCCGGCTCCATGGAGAAGGCGCCGTCCGGGCCGCCGTCCGCCCGGCGCAGGGTAAGATGCTTCTCTATCATTTTGGCTCCCAGCGGGACAGCTCCCGCGGAGACGATGGTGCCCAGCGTGTGATCGGAGATGCCCGCCAGACAATCGTAGGTCTTAGCCAGAGTGGGGATCACATTTAAGTTTACCGCCTCGTAGGGGGTGGGATAGGAGGAAACGCATTTTAACAGGATCACATCTTCATTTCCTTCCTGCCTACAGACATTGAGCGCCCGCTCGATATCCTCCGGATAAGCGATGCCGGTGGCGAAGATCATAGGCTTGTGCAGGCGCGCGATCTTACGGATCATGGGAATATCGTTGATCTCGTAGGAAGCGATCTTATAGGCGGGTACATCCATTTTCTCCAGAAAATCCACGGAAGTAAGGTCGAAGGGAGAGGAAAAGCACTCCAGTCCCAGCCGGTTTGCTTCTTCTTTCAGCTTAGGCTGCCAGTCCCAGGGCGTATAGGCTTCCTGATAGAGCTTATAGAGCGTAGTCCCGTCCCAGATGGTACCTTCGTTGATCTGGAAGCATTCGTCGTCGCAGTCCAGGGTGATGGAATCGGCCGTATAGGTCTGCAGCTTCACCGCGTCTGCACCGGCTTCTTTGGCCGCATGGATAATCTCTACTGCCCGATCGTAATCCTGATTGTGGTTGGCCGAGATCTCCGCCACGATAAAGGCAGGAGAGTCGGCGGAGATGGTTCGGGATCCTATCTTGAATGATTTGTTCATAATAATTCCTTTCCTGTTACAGAGATTTGCACGGTCTTATGCATCCAGCTACCTCAGAGTGAATGCCGCGGGAATTTATTCCAGGTAATTCTTCTGCAGATATTCGTCGTTCCCCCAAGCCTTTCTTGCGGTAAAGAAACTTCCATCCGCCTTCTCAATGACCACTGCCGGAAAATAATGGATAAAAAGCGGATTCAGGCACATGGTATAACCGCCGGCGGTGTCGTAGATGATCTTGTCGCCTACGGTCAGCGCGGCATCGTCTACGATCTCAAAGAGCCTGTCGTACTCCATGCAGGTAGCGCCGCAGATCCATTGGGACTTCTCGCGCGCCCGTATGCTGCTGTCGCTGCAGTACTCGATATGATGGGGATATACGTGTCTTGTAACGAGCGGGTTCAAGTTGACGCGGCTGCCGTCCGTGACGATAAATTTTCTGCCGCGGATATCCTTGATATCCAGTACCCGGGTCTCGAAGGTGGTGGCGCGGGAGATCAGGGAGACGCCGGGTTCGGCGATCAGGGTGGTCTTCTCCCGGTCAAAATGGGTGCCGAGCACTTTGCAGATCTCTTTGAAATAATCACGGTAATCCGGTTTGTCGTCCCGGCCGCCGAAATAGCCGCCGCCCATATCGATACAGGAGAGGGAGAGACTGTATTCCTGTGCGATTCGTACGGCCATACCGGCGAGAGCGCCGTAAACCTGTACGGTCCTGGACTGGGTGGAGGAGTGGAGATGGAGTCCGGCCACCCGCACATTCGGCAGACGCGTCAGCCGGGCTATGGCATCTGCCAGCACACCGTTCTCATAACAGTATCCGAAACGGCCGCCTTCGGATTCCACCAGTTCTTCCTGCGGACAGAGGGCGGCGATATCGCAGTTCACTCGAAGCCCCACGCCAAATTCATGGGCCGGGTAGAGTTTGCTCAGTTCTTCCATCCAGGTGAGTTCATCAGAGGAATCCAGATTCACATAGCCGCCGGCGATCAGGACTGTCTCGAAGATCTTCCTGTCCTTGATCGGGCCGTTGTAAATGATCTGCCGGCCGTGATAGCCAAGGCGGTGCGCCAGGTCATATTCCTCGGCGGAGACTACTTCCGCGTAGAAGCCTTCCTTTCTGAGATAGGAGAGGAGCCAGGGCAGGGAGTTGGTCTTGAAAGAGTAACCCATAACGAAACTGCCCCAGTTTTGTGTAAGAGAATCCCGAAGAAGATTGATGTCATAAAGCAGTTCTTTTTCCTTGATCCTGTAAAAAGGATAGCTTGCCGGTGCGTTGTCCATGTCTGATCGTCTCCTGTGATTGTAAATAGTGGGTACGCTCAGTGAACAAAGGAATACATGCCCGTGTGTACCTTTGTTCACTGAGGGTATGGTTATTTGTAATCATACCTCATTTTGAAGCGTGGTACAATGCAGAATTTTGATTGGCAATGGTTAAAACGGGTGTTATAGTATAAGCAGGATGATTATATGCGGCCGCATTGGAACGAAAGGGCATCTGTGTATGATGCGGCAAATCTGGACAGTGCAGTGCAGAAGGAACTGAAGGAAGCGATAGAGACAGAAGGAAGAGAGCTTTATGAGGGAGAGGGTTATGCAGGAGACCGGGATCGGACTTACCGTCATTCAGGAAATATGTGCGTTGGCGCGCAAGTATGATATTGATAAAGTGATCTTATTCGGTTCGAGGGCGCGTGGAGATCACCGCCGCGCCAGTGATATCGATCTGGCCGTATGCGGCGGGAATATTTCGCGTTTTGTATTGGATGTGGAGGAGGAGACTTCAACACCGTTAAGGTATGATGTGGTAAATCTGGACAGTGCCGTGCAGAAGGAACTGAAGGAAGCGATAGAGGCAGAAGGAAGAGTGCTGTATGAAAAAATATGATAACTATGTTTCTCATTTGAATGTGCTTAAGCAGGCGGATAAGGAGCAATTGGACAATGCATTTATCATCAGCGGAATCATAAATAAATTTTCCATTCAGTTCGAGCTGGGATGGAAGGTATTGAAGGAGCTGTTGGCTTATGAAGGAAGCAGCGCCGCCGCGACCGGTTCACCAAGGGGAATTATCAAGGAGGCATATGCGGTGTATCCGTTCTTTGATGGAGAGCTTTGGCTGGATATGCTGAAAGACAGGAATGATAGGGCACATATTTATGATGGGAATGCGGCCGGGGAATTGGTAGAACGGATCCTGTCCTGCTACATTCCGGAATTTATCAGGTTGGAAAGGGAATTGAACAGGCAGTATGCAGATATCTTGAAAACCATTTGAAATCTGTGTCGGTGTCGTGCGGGACGTGCGGGCAGGAATGGCATTTTGAGGTGCGGCTGCTGCATATGGACACGGCGGAAAGGGCAAACGATTGAACCATGAAGGATAGAATTTATGTGTGTCACACTTATTACCATGTATATGTAGCCTGCCTGAAGGAGCTTGCGCTTCCGGCGGCAAAGCGGGGGAGGGCGACGCTGGTACTGAGTACGATGTCGAATGATTTCGGCAATCTGAGAGAGCGTGCGATGCGCTGTCCTCTTTTTGAAGAGACGGTGTTGTTTGAGGAAAAGGTGGATACCTTCTTCCCGGAACTGCAGAAGTATCACACGGACCGGGGAAATCTGTTCTTAAATATGCTCTCCCGCATGAAGTATACGAAGATGCTGGGCAGACTGGAAAAGCCCTATGTACCGGTGGATTTCAGACAGTACCGGGATATCTATGTGTTCTGCGATTCCGATCCCATCGGGTATTATCTGAATTATGAGAAGATACCTTATCATGCACTGGAGGATGGTCTGAACTGTATTCAGTATTATGATACGGCACGCTACGATAACCGGGGGCATTTTGAGCTGAAAGCGTGGATGGCGGCCCATAACCTGATCTTTATCCAGAACGGATACAGCAGGTATTGTCTCGACATGGAGATCAATGACAGGAGTGTTGTGCCCTATCCTTGTGACAAGTATATCGAGGTGCCGCGGGCAAAGCTGGTGGAACGGCTGACGGAAGAGGATAAGGATATTTTGATCCGCCTTTTTGTCGAAGATCTGGATGAACTGCTCGGACAGCTTGCGTGCGGGGCGAAGGACAAGATTCTGGTGCTGTCGGAGCCGCTTTGCGATCTGACAGTGAGGAGACAGATCTTCGCGGATATCATCGGGGAATATGGTCAGGTCGATGGCAGGCAGGGGCAGGTCCTGATCAAGCCGCATCCGAGGGATGTGCTGGACTATGCGAAGGAATTTGCGGGGCATATCGTACTGAGTGGCATGTTTCCCATGGAAATACTGAATTTTATACCGGGTCTGCGGTTTCGGCGGGTGGTATCGGTGTTCACGGTACCAAACGGGATAACGTGTGCGGATGAAGTGCTTTTCCTCGGGGAAGATTTTATGGACAAGTATGAGGCGCCCAAACTGCACCGGCAGAATGAGCAGATATAAAGGTTGTTTGCATTCTACTGGCAACTTGTGGTAGAATAGATAGAATTGTTACCAGTTTTGATTTTTCCAGGAGGGGACAGTGCGCCGGTATGGTTAAGATCTATGAGAAGTTAATGGTTTTGCTGGACAGGCAGCAGAAACGGAAGATGATGATGCTTGTCTTTTTGATGCTGATCGGGGCCGTGCTGGAGACGCTGGGAGTGTCCATGGTGATGCCGGTCATGAATGTGGTGCTGGAAGAGGATGCCATAGCCAAACATGACTATCTGCAGGTGATCTGCCGGATCTTTGGCGTGGATAACAGTGGTGATCTGACGATGCTTGTGATGGTTGGGCTGGTACTCGTGTTTGTGACCAAGAATATCTTCCTTTTCTTCCAGCAGAAGGTGCAGCTTAAGTTTGTCTATACGAACCAGTTTGCAACATCCAGGCGGATGATGATCAACTTTATGCAAAGACCTTATGAATACTATCTTAATGCGGACACGGCGGTGATCCAGAGGAGCATCACGTCGGATGTCAATAATATGTATGGCTTGATACTGGCGCTGCTGCAGCTGATCAGTGAGGGGATCGTCTTTGTCTGCCTGGCGGCGGCCAGCCTGGTGGCGGATGTATGGATGAGCCTTACGGTCACGGCGCTGCTGGTGGTGGCGCTGTTGGTGATCAAATGTATCCTCAAGCCGATCATGCGCAAAGCCGGGGAGGAGAACCAGGAATTCTACAGCGGGCTGTATAAGTGGATCGACCAGTCGGTGATGGGGATCAAGGAGATCAAGATCGCCCGGAAAGAGGGATATTTTATCAATGAGTATTCCAAGTGCGGAGCCGGATATGTCAGTGCCGTGCAGCGCTATAACCTGTACAATGCCACGCCGAGGCTGTTGATCGAGACTTTGGCCATTGCGGGCATGATCTTATATCTGATGATACAGCTGCTGCAGGGAACCGCAGCGGCGGATATTGTGCCGCAGCTGGGCGTTCTGGCAGTGGCTGCCATGCGGCTGATCCCCTGTGCCAACAGGATCAACAACCATCTGACTTCCATCTCTTATTTTGAACCGTTCTTCATGGGGGTAAGCGATAACCTGCAGGAGGAGATCCGGGATGAGAACGTTGATTATAATGCGGAGACTTATCAGAAGAAGATCGACGTGGAGAAACTGGATGTCAGGAAGGAGATCGTGCTGCAGGATATTACTTACAGATATCCCAATTCGCAGACGCTGATCTTCGATCACGCGGATATGATGATCCCGGTGGGGAAATCGGTCGGCATTGTGGGGACTTCCGGTGCGGGTAAGACAACTATCGTGGATATCCTGCTGGGGCTTTTACAGCTTGAGACGGGCAGCATTCTGGCGGATGGCGTGGAAGTGAGAGAGCATTATGCCTCCTGGCTGAAAAATATCGGCTACATTCCGCAGACTATTTTCATGATAGATTCCACGATACGCAGGAATGTGGCGTTCGGGTATGCGGATGAAGATATCGATGATAATAAAGTATGGGAAGCGCTGCGGGAAGCGCAGCTGGACGAGTTTGTTAAAGGTCTGCCGGAGGGGCTTGACACGAGCATCGGAGAGCGGGGCATCCGCATATCCGGCGGACAAAGACAGAGGATCGGTATCGCACGGGCGCTTTTTGAGGATCCGGAGGTGCTGGTGTTAGACGAGGCCACATCCGCCCTGGACAATGAGACGGAGGCGGCGATCATGGATTCCATCAACAGGCTGCACGGGCGCAAGACACTGATCATTATCGCGCACAGGCTGCAGACGATCGAGAAATGTGATATGGTATATCGAGTGGAAGACGGTAAGGCGCAGAGGGCGCGCTGAAAAGCCAGGCAGACATTTTGGAGCGGGCAGCGCTGCGGATTTATAGAGTAGAAGAAGGGTAGGGTATTAACGATGAAGAAACTATGGGATTTTGCCTGGGAGCAATATAGAAAGCATGAGGAAGGCATCAATTATCTGATCTTCGGATTTTTGGCTTTTGTGCTGAATTATGTGCTGTATTTTGTGTTTGCATCCATGATGCAGATGCACTATATGCTGGCGACGGCTGTTTCCTGGGTGCTGACGGTGGTGTTTGCCTACTGGACCAACCGCACCTTTGTGTTTAAGAGTCAGAATAAGGATGTGCAGTCTCTTGGCAGGGAGTTTGTCGCTTTTATCGGGGCGCGGGTGGCTACGGAGGTTCTGGAGCTGGCTATGATGTTTGTCATGGTGGATGTTGCAGACTTGAATGAATATATCTCCAAATTGTTCTGTCAGGTGATCGTTATCCTGGCAAACTATTTCCTGAGCAAGCTTTGGATCTTTAAGGAGAAAAAATAGAGGAAATAATTCTTTGCGGAATAGGGAAGCGGTATATGAAATCAGAACGGCAGGCAAATTTTGAATTGCTGAGGATCGTGGCGATGTTGATGATCATCGTCCTCCACTATTTGAATAAGGGGGAACTGCTTACGGCCTACACGACGGACCGTACTGTGATAAACTATGCCGCGCATCTGATCGAGGCTTTCTGTATCGTTGCAGTTAACTGTTACGTGCTGCTCAGCGGGTATTTTCTGGTGGAGTCTGCGTGGAGACCGGGGCGGGTGGTGTCCCTGGCCGGGCAGATTCTTTTTTATTCGGTCCTGATCCCTGTGGTCCTTCTTTGTGTCGGGGTTGTGCCGGCGGGAGCATTATCGGTCTATGACTGGCTGGATTATGTGATTCCCGTGGAGACGGAGCATTACTGGTTTGCCACGGCATACCTGGTCATGTATCTGTTCGCCCCGTTTCTGGCGGCGGGTGTAAAGAAGATGGAGAAGAAAGCATTGCAGGTGGTCATAGTGCTGCTGCTGTGTTACTTTTCGGTGTGGAAATCCATCCTGCCGGTGACATTTGCCACGGACCGTTACGGGTATGACTATGGGTGGTTCTTATGTCTGTTCCTGGTGGCAGCGTATCTCAGGCTTTACGGGATTCCGATATTGGAGAGAAAAAGGAACGCGCTGCTGCTCTATGGGAGTATGTGTGTGGGCGTTTTCTTACTGACGGCTCTGTCGGGTATACTGTCTGACTTTGCAATGCCGTTTCTCTATTATATGGATATGCCGACTACTTACAATCACTTGTTCTGTCTGCTGGGGGCAGTCGGACTCTTCATGGTATTCCGGGAGATACGGATTCCGGAGGGACGCGGGGCAGCCCTGATCAGGCGGGCGGCGCCGTATACCTTCGGTGTCTATCTGCTGCACGAGCATCTGCTTGTGCGCTATGAGTGGATGCGGTGGCTTAAGGTGGATGCCGTGCGGGGAAGCTGGCGTTTTGTGCCCCATATGCTTCTGTGCGTGCTGCTTGTCTATGCGGCGGGGACGACAGTGGATTTTGCCAGGCAGAAACTTTGTAACAGTTCAGCCAAGGTCTTTGCATTTACTGCAAAGGCCGTGAGAATGCATAAAGGTTGAGAAGAATCCGGCCTCTTTGCCGAAGGCAAATCTGGAATAGGCCGGATTCAGTAACTATGAAGCCGATGGCTGAATAGTTATGAAGCTTTTTGCGCTGATCGGCAGTGTGTTTGGCAGGGAGCGGAAAGCGGCAGGCAGATAGGGTTCATAATGAAACCGGCAGCCGGCGTGTGAACGCTATGGATATGGAGAGGACTATGGGCAGTATAGACAGGATCTATTATAAATATAGTAAACTTACGGAAAACAAAATATTTCCGCTGTTGCTGCTCCTCTATCCGCTGGTGGGAGTCCGGCAGGGGCTTGACGTTTCGGACGCAACGTACAGCCTGTCAAATTTTCAGTATTTTGCATCCATGGACGGCACCTGGATGGTGGCGACTTTCCTGGCAAATGTGACAGGTTTTCTGTTAATGCATCTGCCCTTCGGTGATACGCTGATCGGAATCAACTGTTATACGGTGTTAATACAGTCGGTGACGGCAGTTGCAGCATATCGAATATTGAAAAGGAGGATCCCTGCGCCGCTCGTGTTTCTCGGCGAGGGAATCGCGCTGGGCTTATGCTGGTGTCCGTCTACGATCCTGTACAATTATCTGACTTATCTGTTGATGACGGCAGGGGTATTGCTGTTGTATGAGGGAGTCTTGAAGAGTAACGCCGGGAATCAGGAGAACGAAACGCTGTCTGGCGGCAGCAGGCGGGAAATTGGTGCACGGCGGTACTATATTATGGCCGGGATCTGTCTTGGCGTCAATGTGGCGGTGCGGATGCCCAATGTAGTCCAGGCGGCCTTTATTGTGGCGGTGTGGTATGGGGCATTTCTATATGGTGGGCAGGAGAAATGGCGGCGGGCGCTGCGGGACACATTGTGGTGTATGCTGGGGTATGCGGCCGGATTCGGCGTGCCCCTGGGAGTGATCTGTCTTCGATACGGAGCAGGCGCGTATCCTTCCATGGTGCGCACGATGTTTGCCATGACGGAGAAGGCGACAGACTATAAGCCGACATCGATGCTGACGGGGATGTTTGGGGACTATGTCACAGGAGCTTTCTGGCTGCTGTTTGCGGGATTGTGCATGGCAGGCGGCTGGGTTCTTTTTGCGGTACAGCGCAGATTTTTTGCAAAGGTTCCGTTGCTGGCGGTCCTGTGCCGGATTTTCTATGCGGCGGTATTTCTGGTATTGCTCCGTCTGTACTGGGGGCGGGGCGTATTTACCTTCCAGTATTACCGGTACAGCAGTATGTACTATCCGGCGGTCCTGTTTCTGATCGCGGCGATCCTGCTGGCAGTCCTTAGCCTGTGCAGGAAGGGGGTGCCGGCTGCCTGTAAAATAATGGCGGTGCTGGTGCTGGTGCTGATCCTGGTGACGCCGCTGGGCAGCAATAACGATCTGTATCCTATTATCAATAACCTGTTTTTAGCGGCGCCGTTTGCGCTGTGGACCGGTTATCTGGCCGGCAGGAAGCAGCCGGATGGAATCCTGTGGAAAGTGCCGTTTGCGATGCTTATTGCTTTTGTGCTGGTGCAGAGTGTGGGGTTTCATTTTCTCTTTGCTTTCCAGGACGGAGTTGAAGGGGAGAAGCGGGATACTGTGGTGACAGTGCCGGCGAAAGCGGCGGGCGTCTATACGAATGCGGATAATGCCGCGTGGCTTGAGGAACTGGCGGCGTATACGGAGGAAGCAGAGCTTACGGGGAAGCCGGCGCTTTTCTATAAGGACCTTTCGGGGCTGGGCTATCTGCTTGACATGCCTTCGGCGCTTTCTACATTCTGGCCGGATCTGGATTCCTATCTTATGACGGAGTATGAGCGGGATCTGCAGCAGATGGAGGAGCCGCCGGTAGTGATCGTGGCAGCTCCGGTGGGGGCATATCTGAACGAGGACGCGGACGGAATGAACTGGTTTGGCGTGGAGCAGGAGAAGTTCGATGCGGATGAGAAGCTGCAGAGTTTGAAGCGGTATCTGTGCGAATATGAGTATCAGGAAACTTTTGGAAATGGACGGTATGTAGTGTATCTGCAAGGCGGAGGAACGGAGTCCGGCGAGAAGAAAGGCATCGGGTAAGGAGGAAAGATTGAAAATTAAAATTTTCAATCGCGAGATTTGTGTCTGCGCGTTGCTTGCCACAAACTCGTTTCATGCGACGTCTCAACATAGTTGAGACAAGAGCAGCGCAGAAATGGAGAAAACTGTAGATGATCAATTTTAATGTACCGCCTTTTACGGGCAGGGAAGTAGAATATATGAGGGAGGCTATCGAGAACCAGAAGATCTGCGGGGACGGGCCTTTTACGAAGAAATGCAGTGAGTGGATCGAAGCGCAGACCGGCACGGCGAAATGTCTGCTGACCACGTCCTGCACCCATGCGACGGAGCTGGCGGCGCTGCTGGCAGATATCAAAGAGGGGGACGAAGTGATCCTGCCGTCCTATACCTTTGTATCTACGGCGGATGCCTTTGTGCTGCGCGGGGCGAAAGTGGTCTTCGTGGATATCAGGCCGGATACCATGAATATTGATGAGACTCTGATCGAGGATGCCATCACGGAGCGGACCAGGGCGATCGCGCCGGTACATTATGCCGGGGTAGGCTGTGAGATGGATGTGATCATGGACATTGCCGGACGTCATGATCTGATCGTGGTGGAGGATGCCGCGCAGGGGATCATGGCGTCCTATAAGGGGAAACCCCTTGGCACCTTCGGGGAGTTTGGGTGCTTCAGCTTTCACGAGACGAAGAATTTCAGCATGGGTGAGGGCGGCGCCCTGCTCATTCGGGATGAAAAGTATATTGAGACCGCAGAGATCTTCCGGGAAAAGGGCACGGACAGAAGCAAGTACTACAGAGGGCAGGTGGATAAGTACCGCTGGCAGGACTATGGTTCTTCGTATCTGCCCAGCGACCTGAACGCCGCCTATCTGTATGCGCAGCTGGAGCTGGCGGAGGAGATCACACAGGCGAGAATGGACAGATGGGATCAGTACCGGGAGCTGCTTTTGCCGCTGGCGGAATCCGGCAGGATCGAGCTGCCGCATATTCCTGCGCACTGCAGCCATAACGCGCATATGTTCTATATCAAGACGAAGGATATGGAAGAACGCACCAGCCTGATCGATTTCCTGAAGGAGAAAGGGATCATGGCGGTGTTCCACTATGTGCCGCTGCATTCTGCGCCGGCCGGGATCAAATATGGCCGGTTCCATGGAGAAGATAAGTATACCACCAGAGAAAGCGACAGGCTGCTGCGTCTGCCGATGTACTATAAGCTGACGGCGGATGAGGTGGAGTATATTGCGGAGCAGGTGAAGGCATTCTATGCGCAGCGGCCGGTTTTCGGTGTCGGGTGAACTGTATCAGTGTCGGAGTGGAACGTGGGCGGCAATCATGAGAAGGAATAGGAGCGGCAGATAGTGCGGCAGAAGAAAGAATGGTGGAAATGGGAGAACTGTATACTGACGCTGCTTGTTGTGTCTGTGAATATGATCGTCATGGGGGTCTGTTTTGACTTCTATTATGATCTGAATGACGATACCATGATGCTGGACATTATGTCCGGGGCTTACAGTGGGACGCCGGACGGGCATAACATGCAGACTTTGTATCCTCTGGGTGCGCTGATCGCCCTGTGTTATAAAGTGTGTGGGACAGTTCCCTGGTATGGTCTGTTTCTGTGTCTGTGCCAGTTTGGCTGCTTCTATCTGATCGGTGTGCGCCTGTGCAGCCTGGGTCTGTGCAACCTGGGAGAAGGGAGACGGAAAGCGGGAGACGGTCAAAGGCCGGCAGCTCTTTATACAGCCTCGCGTGTGGGCGTGGGGAGGAAGATCCTGTGGCTTGGGGCGCTGTCTCTTCTGGTGTGGGGCGTATGTCTTTCACATCTGGTGAATCTGCAGTATACCGTTACCTGCGCCATGCTTTCTGCGGCTGCCATTTTCCTGTTTTTGACCACGCCGGATACAGAGAGCAGCAAACGGTTTATAAGAAGCAATATACCTTCCATGGTGCTGGTGATTGTCGCCTATCAGCTTCGTTCGGAGATGCTGCTTTTGACTTTTCCATTTATCTGTCTGGCGGGATTGTACCGGTTGACGGAAGAAAAGAAGCTCTTCGGGAAAGATACGCTGATCAGATACGGCAGTGTATTGGGAATCATGCTGGCGGGTATGCTGATCTCGAGGGGGATTGACTATGCGGCTTACGGAAGCGGTCAATGGAAGGATTTTCTGCGGTTCTTTGAAGCCAGGACGACGGTGTATGACTTTTACCAGGAATTGATCATGGAGGATGCCTGGCAGGAAGCGCTTGAGGAACTGGGAGCGCCGCCCTGCCGGCAGACGCTGCTTCGCAACTACAATTATGGACTGGATGATGGAGTGGATTCGCAGTTCCTTATGACACTGGCGGATTATGCCACGGATACGGTGCGCAAAGCCAGGGACTGGGAAGCCATCGTGAAGAAGCAGGTCTATCGTTATTACTACCGTACGCTGCGTGGAGGGGACTCGCCCTACAGTACCCTGCTGCTGTGGATGTATGCGGGGGTGTTCGCGGCTGGAATTTGTGCTCCGGTTCTATTTGGGAAAGCGGCATCCGGGGAAGAGAAGAACGGCGGGAAAGTGGAAAAGAAAAGAGAAAGCATGCAAAGATTTGATCTGCTATGGCAGGCAGTACTGGTGACAGGCGTGCGCAGTGCGGTCTGGATGTTTATTCTGCTGCGAGGCAGAGATCCGGAGCGCATCACACATTCTCTTTATCTGGTGGAATTTGCGCTGCTGGCGGCCATGCTGATACGTGCTTGTCATAGAAGTACAGGTGGAGCAGAAATAGTGCGAAGTACGGATACTGATACCGGAAGACATTGTGCGGGGAGTGTATTGCATGGAGTGGCATGCGGCATTGTGTTGATTATGGCAGTTTCTTTCTGCCTGATCACAGGGAAGGGTATGATAAAGGGTATACCGGCATTGCGTGCGCAGCAGGAACTTCGGGAACAGGTTAACGAGAACTGGTATGCAATCGATGAATATTGCAGAGAGCGTGATGAAAATTTCTATTTTGAGGATGTGTATTCCACGGTATCATTTTCCAGACGTATCTTTGACAGCACAGGCCGTGGCTATGCCAATTATGATATTCTGGGCGGCTGGATGTGCGGCAGTCCGCTCTATTATGATAAGCTGAGAAGATATGGCATTACATCGGTGCAGGAAGCGTTGATCGAGCGGGGGAATGTTTATTTGATTCTGGCCGATCAGGAAGTAAAGGAGCGGGGACTTGCGTGGATTGAAGACTGCTATGCCGCACGGGGCATTGAGACCGTGGCGGAGCAGACGGACAGGATAGGCGAAGGATATGCGGTCTATAGAATTATGAGAATACAATAAAAGCGACAGGCTGATGGCCTGGAGACCACACGGCAGCAGGCAGAAACAGTCGTGCACGACGGGATTGCGGCACGGTTATGACAGGGAGCGGGGAGGCGGATTTATATGCGGCAGAGGCCTTCAATCCGGCTGCGGCTGATGACAATCGAGGATACGGAGAAGATTGTTACATGGCGCAACAGGGATTTTGTGAGAAAAAATTTCATCTATCAGGAACCTTTTACGGCGGAAGGACATCTGTCCTGGATCAGGGAGCAGGTGGAGACGGGACGGGTGGTACAGTTTATTATCTGCCTGTCTGACGGCAGGGAGATCGGCAGTGTCTATTTTCGCGATATCGACAGGGAGAACGGTGAGGCGGAGTACGGTATTTTTATCGGAGAAGAGACGGCGCTGGGCTGCGGGTATGGTACGGAGACGGCGAAACAGGCGCTTGCGTATGCTTTTACACAATTAAAGCTTCATAAGGTATTTCTCCGATTTCTTTCAGACAATATCAGTGCCATGAAGAGTTATGAACATGCCGGGTTTCTTCTGGCGGACAGGAGGGAGTCCGTGATGACCCGCCAGGGCGTAAGAGAGGTCAGATTTATGGAGCTTGATGATGCGGCATGGCGGCAGGCTGCGCATGATGGGGGTTTAGAAAGGAAAGCGAATGAGTAAAGTTATCAGTTTTGTAATACCCTGCTATCGTTCGGCGGAAACGATCGGCAGGGTGGTGGCGGAGCTTGATGCAGCGATGCAGAAAATGCCGGCATATCAATATGAGATCGTGTTGGTCAACGACTGCTCACCGGATAATACGTTCGAGGTGATCCGTGGTCTCTGTGCACAGCGGACGGATATCTGCGGCATCAGCCTTGCCAGAAATTTCGGACAGCATGCGGCATTGATGGCCGGTTTTCGGTATACTCGCGGGGACGTAGTAATATGTCTGGATGACGACGGGCAGACGCCGGCGGCCGAGGCAGGTAAACTGTTGGCGAAGATAGAGGAAGGCTTTGATGTTGTATATGCAAAATATGCCCATAAGCAGCATTCCGGTTTTCGCAATTTTGGCAGTAAAGTCAATGAAATGATGACCAGAGTTATGCTGGGAAAACCGAAGGAACTGTATCTGTCCAGCTATTTTGCCGCCAAACGGTTCGTGGTGGATGAGATGCTGCGGTATACGAATCCCTATCCTTATGTGATTGGGTTGGTTTTGCGGACCACAAAGAATATTACCAATGTGGAGGTGGCCCACAGGGAACGTGAGTCCGGCGTGTCGGGATATACCATGGGAAAACTGCTGGGCCTGTGGTTCAACGGTTTTACAGCGTTCAGCATCAAGCCGCTGCGTATTGCCACCGCCATGGGATGCATGACGGCATGCGCGGGTTTCCTGTACGGTATTTATACGGTGATCAAGAAATTTGTCAATCCGAATGTTCCGATCGGATTCAGCGCCATGATGGCGGCGCTTGTCTTTATCGGCGGGATGATCATGCTGATGCTGGGACTGATCGGAGAATACATCGGCAGGATCTATATCTCCCTCAACAATTCGCCTCAGTATGTGATCAGAGAGTGTGTCGGCAACGCGGCGGACGATCAGAAAGAGAATGAAAGCAGTAGAACGGTATGAATGAAAAAGAATTTAAGATCAGATTGAAACTGAATACGATGGCCTTCGTGATTGCCACGGCGGGGACGCTGTGTTTCCCGCAGGTTCTTAATCTGCAGGAGAATACGCTGGGGTTTACCAACAGCATTTTTTCCCTTTTTGTGTGGCTTCTGTGCATCTATGCGGTCAGCTGGTCGCTGCATACCATCGACTGGCAGGATAAGAGAGGATGGACGATCGCCGGCATTCTCTCCTTCTTATTTACCACGGCGATGCTGTTCGGGGTTCAGCTGGAAGCCGTGGGGAATGTGAATTTCAAAGACTGGCATCTGTGGGTATCGCTGCCGGTTCTGACCTGTCTTTTTACGATACTGGTGCGGAAGTTCTGGAATTTTCTGGGCAATATCGAAGCGCGTAAGAACAGCCTGGCGGCACATATCAAGCTTCCGACAACACCGTCAGGGGCAGTCAAATATGTGGACGTCCTGATGTTTGGTTTTATGTTTCTGTGCTGGCTGCCGGTACTGCTGGCGGTATATCCGGGATTTTTCGTCTATGACGCGCAGGAAGAATGGCTGCAGGTGGCGTCCAGGAATTTCACGACGCATCATCCTCTTGTGCATGTACTGATGCTGGGCGGCATCGTCTGTGCCGTGCATAAGATTACGGATTCCTATAATCTTGGCATTGCCTGTTATATGCTGGTGCAGATGACGATTGTGGCGGGCTGTTTTACTTATCTGCTTGTCTTTATGCGGCGAAGAAAGGTCGCCAGAGGTGTAAGGATTGGCTCATTGCTTTACTTTGCACTGTTTCCGGTGATCGTGATGTTTACGCTCTGCTCTGCGAAGGATACGATCTTTACGGCGGCGTTGTTGATGCTGCTTTTGTCATTGATCGAACTGGGCAGTGACGGCGCAGCATTCTTTGCATCCTCCGGAAAGATGCTCTTTTTTGTGATCAGCGCCTTGTCCATGATGCTGTTTCGTAAGAACGGTGTCTATGCATTTGCGGTGATGGCCCCGGTTCTGCTGCTCTACGTCAATAAAGTTTTCTATGGCGGAAAGTCTTCATCAGGTGCTGACCGTCTGAAGAAAGCGGGAAAGAAGCCATGTTTAAGGAAGATGTGTCTGCTTTTGGTGTTTATCTTTGGCTCTTATTTTCTGATTAACAGTGTGCTTATCGTGACGCTCCATGCGAAGAATGAGGAAAATCAGGAGATCCTGACGGTTCCGATCCAGCAGCTGGCCAGAACCTGGAAATTCAATCCGGAGGTTTTTGAGCCGGATGATGTTGCAGCGCTGCATGAAGTACTGCCGGAGGAGGCGCTGGTTCTGTACAATCCGAAGCTGTCGGATCCGGTGAAAGTCCATTTCCAGAATAATGTCTACGATGCGGACAAGTCGCGGTATGTGATGCTCTGGCTTAAGATCGGCCTGCGCAAACCGCTGTCCTATATCAACGCCTGGCTGATGAATTCTTACGGTTTCTGGTATCCGGATACGGTGATCGATGTCTACTCCGGCAACAGGGTGTTTACTTTTACGTACGAGGACAGTTCTTACTTCGGATACGAAGTGGAGGAACCGGGCTATAGAGACAGTAAGATCCCCTGGCTGGACAGGGCTTACAGGAAGCTGTCGCTGGAGATATCGCAGGAAAAGGTGCCGATCTATTCGATGCTGTACTCACCCGGCGGGATTTTCTGGGGCATTGCCTTCGTGTTTGCTTATATGTTGTACCGGAAGAAGTATCATATCGTAGTTCCCTACCTGATGATACTGCTCGTCTGGCTGACCGTGATCCTGGGTCCTACGTATCTGCCCAGATATGTGCTGATCTTCTGGTTCGGCATGCCGCTGTTCGTGGCGATGCTGCTGGAGGAATTGTAAAAAAAGTTCCTCAGTTGTAAAAAATATACAATCGTGATATACTAAGCAGTGAAATTTCCGCGGTATGGCGCATTTTATGTCAGAACAGGCGGAAAGACAAACATTTGGACGGTTACGTATCAGGAATAGACAATGAATAGAATAATCAATAAGAGACAGGCCATCTGTGGGACAGTCTGGGTGATCGTGGTGTGTGCGGTGTTTATGTTGTGGCCGCTTCGTCTTGTGACGGAGACGGTGGTTTCAGACAGCAGCAGACAGATCGTTATGGAGTCCGGAGAGATCGTTGATGGACATGCAGTACAGCAGATGTTCGTTGCACAGTATGACAGGCTTAAAAACATCGATATTTATTTCGCGGAAGGAACCATCGGCGGGGAATTCAATTTCGTATTGTATGACGCTTCCATGCAGATGCTCATGCAGCAGGTGATAGGTACGGAGGAGATGAAATCCATACCGGGAGACTGCACGGTACAGATTAATATCGATACGGAAGTCGGCAGACCGTATTACTATCTGCTGCAGGGAATGGAGACCCCGTTCCGCGTGGCTTTTGAGGATACGGCGGCTTCCGGCAATTTATATAACGGCACGCTCTACTATGAGAATGTGGAGGATGAGGAACACTGCATCGTCGCTTCCTATGAGTATGAGATGCCGCTTCGCAAGGGCAGAACATTGATATGGGATGCTCTGTTTGTGCTGTCTGGAATTGCGGTTACGCTTCTTACGGGGAAATACTACAAAAGGTACCCGGAAAGAAATTGTCTGGTGACGGTGGAGAAGACGGTTAAGACCGTATTGAATCCGGTGATTGTGACCCTGGGTGCGGCGGCATTTATGGCTGTGTGGCCTATGAAGCTGTTCGCGAAGGATATGGAATCCATTCTATTCTATGAGGGCAGTATTCTGATTGCTGTGGCGCTGGCGCTGTACGCGGTCAACCACAGCCGGACAGGCTTTGCTTCGGACAGGACATTTGCGCATCTTCTGCGGGATAACTGGCAGAATTATCTGCAGGCCGCTCTTTTTGCGGGCGCTGTCGGGGCATGCTGTAATTATATGAATGGGCTGTTCGAGATGCACCATACGGTGGCGTACCGGCAGATGCTGGTGTATCTTGCGCTGGCCGTGCTGGTGACTTATAAGGCGAAGGACATTTTCAACTGGATGAACCTGATCTACTGTGTGATTGCGGGCGTGGTTGGATATCAGTATTACCAGAAGGCGGCAGCGGCGCTGCAGGAACCGGAAGAGCTGGATATTTCTGTGATCAGGCTCACTGCCTGGGTGGGAATCCTGACGGGGCTGATCCTGATCGGAACGATCCGCTGTATGGTACAGGGGCGGATCAGGGGCCTGTCTGTCTGGTATGGTATTCTGGTGGGCGGATTTTTCGCGCTGATCATCTGGTATCGCAATACCAGGGGATGGCCGATTTATCTGGTCTGTGCTTTTACGCTTTTCTATCTGAATATGGCAGCCTGGGAGAAGAAGGCCGTGCTTTTGCGGAATATCTGTAACGGCATTCTGTTTCATTTCGGCGCCATGGTACTGTACTGCCTGCTTCACAGACCTTATATGTTTTATCAGTATTACAGGTATCCGTTTATTTTCCATACGGTGACGATTTCGGCTGTCTATCTGGCGCTGGTGGTTTGTGCCGCGCTGGTGAAGTTCCTGGACGTATACAGCAGGAAACCGTATCTTGCTGCGGTATATAAAGAGCTGGCTGTGCTGGGCGTTTCATCGGCATATCTTATCTTTACACTGTCCCGGACAGGTTATCTGGCGATGACGGTGACGGCAGTGATCATCATTCCCGTGATGTGCCTGTCGATGAACGCAGAGGTTTTTGCGGTGCGGGCGTCCGGCAAAACTGCCGGTCGGACAGTTTCCGTCAGGAAGAGGGGATCCGTACGGTACAGACTGCGTGGAATGCTGAGGGCGATTGTTATGATGATGCTTGCCGTTATGCTCTGCTTTCCGGTGGTATTTACGGCACAGAGAATTGTGCCGTCGGTTAAGGCCAGACCGGAATTGCATGAGATCGAAGAGATTCCGGAGGAGATCGTGCACGGCAGGGACATGGATTCCAGGTATTACATTACGATCCGGCGGTTCGTGCAGGTGTTCCAGATGAAAGTGCTGGGAGTACCGGAGGATAAGTGTATAAGAGGTTACAGTGTACGGGAGAACGGAGAAAGAAGACTGCACAATGAGCTGCTTGAGGACCGGGGGAGGATTCTGGTCGCCTCTGCGACGGATACGGCTGCAGGAGGTGTACAGGAGGACGAGGATTCAGAGGACTCTTACACCAACGGCAGAATGGAAATTTTCAGATTATATTATTCTAATTTAAATAAAGTTGGTCATGAAGATATGGGGATTATGGAACCCAACGGACATTATAACGTCCATGCACATAATATCTATCTTCAGGTTGCCTATGACCACGGCATCTATGTGGGTGCGGTGTTTATTCTGCTGGGCATCGGTACACTGATCCAGGCGGCAGTTTATTTTCACAGACATAAGAAGGACAGGGTATGTGCGGCGCTGCCGATGGCTGTTTTAGTCCTTTTTGCAGTGGCCGGGTTGACGGAGTGGATCTTCCATCCCTGCTGTCCGATCGCTTGCTGTCTGATGCTGACGCTTTCACCGTTATTGGTCGACAGCCGGAAGGCGGTATAGGGAAGAGATATGGAGAAAAAGAGAAAACCTTTCAATGCGAAATTATTTTACAGAAGAACCTGTCTGATCATCTATGATATTATCAGCATCTGGATCGCCAGTTATATGGCGATCCTGTGGCGCTATGATTTTCATCTGGACTCTATTCCGGATCATTTTATGCGTCCGATCGAACTTTTTCTGCCGATTAATATCCCTGTTACACTGGTTATTTTCTATATACTGCATCTGTACAGCAGTCTGTGGGCTTTTGCCGGGGAGACAGAGCTGCAGAATATTGTGGTGGCATGTGTTGTTTCGACGCTGGTAAACGGTATCGGCATGCAGTTTTTTAAGATTACGACGCAGGCAGTTCCCAGAAGCTATTATGTGGCTTATCTGGCCTCGCTGGTGGTGTGCATTTTCGCCAGCCGTTTTTCCTATCGGTTTTTCCGGGGACTGAAACATAAACAGCAGAATAAGAAGAATCTGATCTCGGTCATGGTGATCGGCGCGGGAGAGGCGGCGAATCTGATTATCAAGGAGATTGTCAACAGCAATTTTTCCACAATGGTCATCAAGTGTATTATCGATGATGATAAGGGGAAATGGGGCAGGTATATTCAGGGAATCAAAGTGGTCGGCGGCCGGGATAAGATCGTGGAGTGCGCGGATATCTATGATGTGGATGAGATCATCGTGGCGATGCCCTCTGCACCGCGGGCGGAGATCAGGGAGATTCTGGAGATCTGTAAGGATTCGAACTGTAAGCTGCGTTCTCTGCCGGGAATGTACCAGTTGGTGAACGGCGAGGTCAGCGTAAGCAAGCTGCGTGACGTAGAGGTAGAAGATCTGCTGGGCAGAGATCCGATCTGCGTTGATATGGAATCGATCCTGGGCTATGTGCAGGGCAAGGTGGTGCTTGTCACGGGGGGAGGCGGCTCCATCGGCAGCGAGTTGTGCAGGCAGATTGCTGCGCACAGGGCGAAACAGCTGGTAATCGTGGATATTTATGAGAATTCGGTCTATGATATTCAACAGGAACTGAAAGAAAAGTATCCGGAGCTTGATCTGGTGGTTTTGATCGCATCGGTGCGCAATACCAACCGTATGAACTATATTTTCTCAACTTATCGCCCCCATATCGTGTATCATGCGGCGGCGCACAAGCATGTGCCGCTGATGGAGGACAGCCCTACCGAGGCAGTGAAGAACAATGTGTTCGGCACTTTCAAGACGGCGCAGGCTGCGGCGATGAGCGGTGTGCAGCGTTTTGTGATGATCTCTACGGATAAGGCGGTGAACCCGACGAATATCATGGGGGCCAGCAAGCGGATCTGCGAGATGATCATACAGACTTTCGACAAGCATTATGACACGGAGTTTGTGGCGGTGCGCTTCGGGAATGTACTGGGCAGCAACGGCAGCGTGATTCCGTTGTTCCGCAGACAGATTGCGGCAGGTGGTCCGGTCACGGTGACGCATCCTGATATTATCCGCTACTTTATGACGATTCCGGAGGCGGTCTCTTTGGTATTGCAGGCAGGAGCCTACGCCAGAGGCGGTGAGATTTTTGTGCTGGATATGGGAGAACCTGTTAAGATATTGACGCTGGCGGAGAACCTGATCAAGCTGTCCGGTTTCCGTGTGGGAGAGGATATCAAGATTGAATTCACGGGGCTTCGTCCCGGAGAGAAGCTGTATGAAGAACTGCTGATGGAAGAGGAAGGAATGAAAGACACGGCGAACCGCATGATACACATCGGCAAGCCGATAGAGCTTGATGAGCATGAATTCTTTATGCAGTTGAAGGAGCTGAAGGATGAGTGCCAGATTGAGAGTTCGGATATCAGGCCGCTGTTGAAGAAGATCGTTACGACTTATCGCAGTGCGGAAGAGATAAATGATGTTTCGTGAAAACAGGCCGGGACGTATGAGTCCGGATCTGTAGAATTTGTTGCCACGGATGACAAAACGTGGGGAGTAGGAGCTGTTATGGGCAGAAAGAGGATCTATTTGTCATCTCCCACCATGCATGGTGAGGAACAGAAGTATGTGCAGGAGGCATTTGACACCAACTGGGTGGCGCCTCTGGGACCTAATGTAAACGCTTTCGAGAAAGAGACGGCGGCATATACGGGCTGTGGATATGCGGCGGCGCTGAGTTCGGGGACGGCGGCGATTCATATGGCGCTTAAGCTTCTGGGCGTGGGGCAGGGTGATAAAGTGTTTGTATCGGATCTGACTTTTTCGGCATCCTGTAATCCGATTGTGTATGAGAACGGAGACCCTGTGTTCATCGATGCGGAACCGGACACCTGGAATATGTCGCCGGAGGCGCTGCGGAGGGCATTTGAGAAGTATCCGCATCCGAAGGCGGTGATCTGCGTACATCTCTACGGCACACCGGCCAGACTTGATGAGATCATGGCGATCTGCGCGGAGCATGACGTGCCGCTGGTGGAAGATGCGGCGGAATCTCTGGGCAGTACCTGGAAGGGACGGCATACGGGCACCTTCGGTAAATACGGTATCTATTCTTTTAACGGCAATAAGATCATCACCACATCCGGCGGTGGTATGTTCGTGTCGGCCGAGGAGGAGGCGGTGAAGAGAGTGACGTTCTTTGCAACCCAGTCCAGAGATCCGGCAAGGCATTACCAGCATTCGGAGCTCGGATATAATTACCGGATGAGCAATGTCATCGCCGGGATCGGCAGAGGGCAGCTGCTGCACCTGGAGGAGCATATAGCGAAGAAGAAAGAAATCTACAGACAATATCAGGAGGCGTTTGCGGATCTGCCGGAAATCATGATGAATCCCATGAACCCGGACGGGGACGCCAACTGCTGGCTTTCGGGTATGGTGATCGCCGGGGGATGCAGTGTAACGCCCGACAGGATCATGGATGCACTGGAGGCGGAGAATATAGAGTCAAGGCCGATCTGGAAACCGATGCATCTGCAGCCGGTGTTTGCGGCCTGTGATTTCGTGCCGCACTATGAGGACGGAAGAAGTGTGGGAGAAGAAGTGTTTGCCAGAGGTCTGTGCCTGCCCAGTGATGTGAAGAATACGCCGGAGGATATGGAACTGATCATCAGGACGATAAGAGGCTGCTTTGCGGCGCAGGAGAGATAGGTATGGAGTTGTTTGACGAGAAGGAGAAACGTCAGGTATGTGACGAGATCGCGCATTTCTTTAAAGAGGAGTATGACCTGGAGCTGGGGATTATCGGAACCGGCAGCGTGCTGGATTTTTTCCAGGAGATTCTGGGAGACAGGGTTTATAACAGGGCGTTGGATGATGCCCGGGCATTTTATGCGAAGTATGCGGATAATATGGAGACGGATTTCTATGCTCTGTACCGGGATACCAGATTCTCAGGCTGAGCAGGAATGGGGGTATATATGTACAAAAACTATATAAAGCGGTGCCTGGACTTTCTGTTATCGCTGTGTGCACTGATTGTGCTCAGCCCGATCCTGCTTGTACTCTGCATTCTGGTGCGGGTGAAACTGGGAAGCCCCATTTTCTTTAAACAGGAACGGCCGGGGAGGCAAGGGAAGATTTTCACATTGTGTAAGTTTCGCACGATGACAGATAAGAGGGATGAAAAGGGTGAGCTTCTTCCGGATGAGAAGCGGCTTACGAAATTTGGCAGGCTGCTGCGTTCCACCAGTCTGGATGAACTGCCGGAACTGCTGAATATTTTAAAAGGGGATATGAGCATTATTGGACCCCGCCCCCTGCTGGTGCGCTATCTGCCCTGGTATACGGATGAGGAGATGCACCGGCATGATGTGCGGCCGGGTCTTACCGGACTGGCACAGGTGAACGGCAGAAATGCGCTGGGATGGGAGGACAGATTTGCCTATGATCTGGAATATGTGGAACACTGCAGTTTCGGGATGGACGTCAGGATCATTCTGATGACTGTGGGAAAGGTATTGAAGCGATCGGGGACTTTGTCCGGCAGTGAGCAGACGGTGGAAGATTTTGACGTTTACCGTAAGAAGTGTGGAGGGCAGTGTGAGGCGGATACCATTATTTGAGAGAGAACTGGAGAGAACCTGCGTACAGGAGCTGTCAGACAGCTACGGGCCAAATCGCCTTTTTATGAAAAGGGATGATATGATTCCTTTCAGTTTTGGCGGCAACAAAGCCAGGAAAGCGGCGGAATTTTATCGTGAGATTATGAAAACGGATACCGATATTGTGATGACGTATGGCAGCAACAGCTCCAACCACTGCCGGATCATTGCCAACATGGCGGCGTCCATGGGGCTGGGATGCCACATTATCTCACCGCAGGAGAACGGGATGGTGCACAATAATACCAGACTGGTGCAGAAGTCTGGCGCGGTGATCGAGACATGCCCCGTATCTGCAGTGGCCGGGACCATAGAGAACAGGAAGCAGGCATATCGGGAGCAGGGAAAGCGGCCTTACTTTATAGAGGGCGGCGGTCACGGGAATCCGGGAGTGGAAGCTTATGTGAAGGGGTACCGGGAGATCGAGGCGTATGAGCGGGAGCATTCCGTACACTTTGACTATATTTTCCATGCGTCCGGCACGGGTGCGACGCAGGCCGGACTGGTGTGCGGACAGCTGCTTTCCGGAGAGCAGGAGAGGAAGATCGTGGGAATCAGCATTGCCAGAGAAGCGCAGAGAGGCCGCAGCGTTGTAGAGGACAGTATCCGGACGTATCTGGGCGAACGCTTTGCCCAGCTGTATCAGGAGGAGCAGCTTGTCTTTACGGACGCTTACAGAAGCGGCGGCTATGGAAGTTATACGGAAGAGATTGCGGAAACCATTGATTTCGTGATGCAGCGGGAAGGGATTCCGATGGATACTACCTATGTCGGGAAAGCGTTTCACGGCATGCTGGCCTATCTGCAGGAAAATAAGATAAGCGGCCGGAATATTTTATTTATTCATACGGGAGGCTGCCCGATCTTCTTCGACAGACTGGAGGAAAGCAGGTTAGACGGATGAGATGGCAGAACCTTGAAGGAAAGGAATGAATCTGGTTATGAATCTATTGATATTGAGTGCCGGAACGAGAAATAAGGTGGTACAGTATTTCAAGAAAGAAGTGGGAGCGGAAGGAAAGGTTGTGGCAACGGACTGCAGCAATCTGGCTCCTGCGGTCTATGATGCGGACCGGTTCTATCTGGTGCCGCGGATCACGGCTCCTGGGTATCTGGACCGCATTCTGGAAATCTGCAGAGAGGAGCAGATAGACGGTGTATTTTCACTGATCGATCCGGAACTGAGTCTTCTGGCGAAGGAGAGGGAGAGATTTCTGGCAGTCGGCACGGTGCCGATCGTATCGGACTATGAACTGACGGAAACCTGCCTGGACAAGTTTCGGATGTACCAGATGCTGTGCCGGATGCAGATCCCGACGGGCAGATGTTTTGTAGATAAGGAAGCTTTCTACAGGGCGGTTGAAGAAGGGGAGATTTCGTATCCGGTTTTCATCAAGCCGGTCAGGGGAAGCGCCAGCATCAATATCAACAAGGTGAACAGCAGGGAAGAGACGGATCTTCTGTTTACGCTGGATGACGATCTGATGATCCAGGAGTACATGGACGGACAGGAGTACGGAGCGGATGTGTACATCGATATGATAAGCGGCAGGTGCACTTCCATCTTTGTCAAAAAGAAGATTAAGATGCGGGCGGGAGAGACGGACAAATCCGTTTCCATTAAAAATGAAAAGTTATTTACCATGATTCGAAATTTCGTGGAAGAATGTGGATTCCGCGGCATGATCGATATTGATATTTTTGAGATAGACGGATGTTTCTATATTTCCGAGGTGAATCCGCGGTTTGGCGGCGGTTATCCTCATGCCTACGCCTGCGGCGTGAATATGCCTGCGGCGGTGATCCGTAATCTGGCGGGGCAGGAGAATGAGGTGGATATCGGAAATTATGCGGAAAATATATGTATGATGAAGTATAATGAGATTGCGGTTCGTGATATGAACGGAGTGGAGATTGTGCCCTGATGAAAAAAGTATTGATTTTAATCAACTCTTCCGGAGGATTGTATGATTTTCGGAACGAATTCGTGCAGGCGTTGCTGGCGAAGTATCAGGTCTATGTGAGTATGCCGGATGATGTGAAAGAGAAGGAACTGGCGGCGGAGGGATGCCGGATTATTAAGACGGCGATCAACCGCAGAGGAGTGAATCCGCTGGAAGATCTGAAATTGTATCGTACGTACAGCCGGATGATGCGCGAGATCAAGCCGGATCTGGTGGTGACCTATACGATCAAACCGAATATCTACGGCGGGCTGGCGGCCGGGATGCGAAGGATTCCCTATATTACAACGATAACGGGTCTGGGCGGCGCTTTTGACCGGAAAGGGGTCTTCCTGCGGCTGGTGATCACGTTGTACCGGACGGGTATGAGGAAGGCGAAGTGCGTTTTCTTTCAGAATGAGGAAAATCGCAGTATTTTCCAGGGGTATGGCATTACGGCAGGCAGAACACGTATGGTGATGGGATCCGGTGTAAATCTGGAGCGGCATCACTATGAGGAATATCCGGCCGGAGAGGAGACGCATTTTCTCTTCGTGGGCAGAGTGATGAAGGAACGGGGAATTTTGGAATATATCGAGGCGGCGAAGGCGTTACATAGCGATCGTGTCTTCTTCGATATCCTGGGGTACTGTGACGAGGACTATCAGGACCTGTTGAATGCACTGGAGCAGCAGGGTGTGGTACGGCAGATCGGATTTCACACGGAGGTGCATCCGTACCTGGCGGCGGCCAGTGCGATCGTGGTTGCTTCTTTTCATGAGGGGATGTCCAATGCGCTGATCGAGGGAGCGGCTACGGGCAGACCGGTGATAGCATCCAATATCAGCGGTTGTCTGGAAGCGTTCGAGGAAGGCCGGACCGGATTCGGGTTTACGCCGGGGCACGGGCAGGAGCTGATCCGGGCGATGGAGAAGTTTCTTGCATTGTCTGTGGAGGAGCGCGCGGCCATGGGCCGCAGAGGACGGGAGAAGATGGAGAAGGAATTTGACAGGAGACTGGTAACCGGAGAGTATATGGACGAGGTGGGCCAAATCCTGGGAGAGTGAGCGGGAATGCAGCAGGAGTGCGGGCAGGAAAGTGGTTCGAGGTGGACTTCTTCCGGGCCCTTTCTCCGGATACGATAGAGAATATGGAAAAGGAGTGGTATAAGAATGAGCCTGTATGAGAAGATAGTAAAGGGGGAAGAGAAACTTTCCCTGATAGGACTGGGGTATGTGGGGATGCCGATTGCGGTAGCCTTTGCAAGGAAGATCAAAGTGATCGGGTTTGATCTGAATGAGAAGAAGATCCAGATGTATAAGGACGGTATCGATCCGACCAACGAGGTGGGTGACGAAGTGATCAAAGGTACGACGGTGGAATTCACGGCGGATGCGCAGAAGCTGCGGGAAGCGAAATTCCATATCGTGGCAGTGCCTACTCCGGTCAACCGCGACCATACGCCGGATCTGACACCGGTGGAAGGAGCAAGCCGGATTCTGGGACAGAATCTGACGAAGGGTTCTGTTGTCGTGTTTGAGTCTACGGTTTATCCGGGTGTGACGGAGGAAATCTGTGTTCCGATTCTGGAGAAGGAATCGGGACTTACCTGTGGAGTTGATTTCAGGATCGGTTATTCTCCGGAGCGCATCAATCCCGGTGATAAGGTGCACAGGCTGGAGACGATCACGAAGATCGTGTCCGGTATGGATGAGGAGACGCTGGATACGGTGGCTAAAGTATACGAGCTGGTAGTGGAGGCCGGTGTGTACCGCGCAGAGTCCATTAAGGTGGCGGAGGCGGCTAAGGTGATCGAGAACAGCCAGCGGGATATCAATATTGCCTTTATGAACGAGCTTTCCATGATCTTCCATAAGATGGGCATCGATACGAAGGCGGTGCTGGAGGCTGCAGGCACCAAATGGAATTTCCTGAAATTTATGCCCGGACTTGTGGGAGGACACTGTATCGGGGTAGATCCTTATTACCTGACTTATAAGGCGGAGGAACTGGGCTACCATTCCAAGATCATATTGTCAGGACGCCGTATCAATGACGACATGGGTAAATATGTGGCGGAGAGCCTGGTAAAGAGTCTGATCAAAGTGAGCATTCCGGTCAGGCATGCACGGGTGGCGATCTTAGGGTTTACCTTTAAGGAGAACTGCCCGGATACGAGAAATACAAAGGTGATCGATATCTATAAGGAGCTGGGAGAGTTTGGCATAGTTCCCGTTGTGGTTGATCCGGCAGCGGATGCGGAGGAGGCAAAGCGTCTGTATGGCATCTCTTTCCAGACAATGGAGGATGTTCGCGATATGGATGCCGTGGTTATAGCGGTGGCTCACGACGAATTCCTGAAACTGGGACGGCCTCAGATAGACGCATTCTATCATGCTGCGCACCGGCGGAAAGTATTATTGGATATTAAGGGACTGCTTGACAGGCAGGATTATCTGACAGAAGATTATCTGTACTGGAGATTGTAAGCGTTTTGTGTGTTGAGCGAAACGAAAGGAATGGATATTAACTTGAAGAAGAGACGGATCGGATCATGGTGTATTTTGGGAGGCCTGCTGTTATTTTTCCTGGGAATGCTTTGGGCCTGGGGCGTCGGAGTCTATAATGATTCCGAGCAGTATATTGCCATGCATATACACAGGGAACCGCTCTATCCTCTGTTTCTTGCTTTTTTCCGGAGTGTGGCCGGTGATGGGTATCTGATCGTGGTGGCTGCAGCGCAGAATATATTGACGGCAGTGGGGATCTGGGTGCTTTCCGAATATATAAGGGAGCATTATGGACTTCATTTTTGGGAGGAGATGATCGTAGTCCTGCTGCAGATAGTGCCGCATTTGATGACGAGATATGTGTCGGCGCTGCATATTTTTCTGGAAAATTCGGTGATGAGCGAGGCGCTGTGTATTCCGCTGTTTCAGTTTTTTCTGTATTTTCTGCTGCGGATGTTGTTCGAGCACAGACGAAGAGACAGCGTATATAGCCTGATGTTTGCATTTCTGCTGTCGATGACCAGAGGGCAGATGATGACGACGATCCTGGTGTGGATGGTAGTGATGTTTGTGCGGAATGCAGTACAGATGCTGTCATCGGGAAAGACAGCAGGACGGAGCTGGCGGTTGGTATATCCGGTCATTGCAGTGATCCTGGTGTTTGGTCTGCGCAGTCTGACGGTGCATGTGTATAATTATGCGGTTACGGGATATTTTATGGGAAACACCTATGGTCAGGTCAACACGCTGACCAACGTGATCTATGCCTGTGACAGGGAGGACGGCAGTGTATTTGAAGACGGCAGTCTGGAGCGGGAGTTTTTTGAGCGCTTTTATGAGGAGGCGGATGCGCTTGGAGCGAATTATAAATATGGCGGTAATACTTTCAGGGAGCGGGCCGAGCATCTGGAAGCATATCATGATCTGTTGAAATTCCAGGTGTTGGAGTCTGATCTGTCGGTATATTATTTTGGGCTGGGTAAGGTTGATTACTACCAGCAGAGCCGTATGTCGGATGAGATGGCGGGCAGGATGCTTAAGAAGCTGCTGCCGGCATGTTTTGGACAATGGCTTTATGATTATATTCTGCTGTGCACTTATGGATTTATCCGGAGTGTGGCGGTGGTGCATCCGCTGATCAACTGGGTGGCGCTTCTGTTCTATGTGGGTGCGGCGGGGCTTGCGCTCTGGCAGACAAAACGCCTTGGAAAAAGTGACGCCGCCTGCGCTATGGGGATTGCGATCCTGTTTATTGTGGCGAATGTCTGCGCTACGTCGCTGACGATCATGTGCCTTTCGCGTTATATGATCTATGGATTTTCCTTTTTCTATACGGCGGGATTTCTGCTGATCAGAGAATGGCTGCGGGATGATATGGGAATGTGGATGTTTAGAAAGAAAAGAGGGTAAGGTTGAATAAATTCGCTTCGGAACGGAGGTAAAAAATGGGTTATCGTGATATTACGTTTGATGAAAACAGTGTGTTCCTGGTAGGCGGCGGCGCCGGCTTTATCGGTTCCAATCTCTGTGAGGCGCTGATCGATATGGGCTATACGGTGCGCTGTCTGGACGATTTGTCGACAGGTAAATATGAGAATATTGAACCGCTGACAGGGAATGAGCGTTTTACTTTTATAAAGGGGGATATCCGGGATCTGGATACCTGTAAGAAAGCGATGGAAGGCGTGGACTATGTGCTTAACCAGGCGGCCTGGGGCAGCGTGCCGCGCAGCATTGAGATGCCGCTTTTGTATGAGGAAATTAACATACGGGGAACGCTGAATATGATGGAAGCGGCCAGAGTATGCGGCGTGAAAAAGTTTGTGTATGCCTCCAGTTCTTCGGTCTACGGCGATTCAACGGAACTGCCCAAGAAGGAAGGGGGAGAAGGGAAGGTGCTGTCTCCCTATGCATTGACCAAGAAGGTGGATGAAGAGTATGGGCGTCTGTATAAGGAATTGTATGGTCTGGATACTTATGGCCTGCGGTACTTTAATGTGTTCGGGCGCAGGCAGGATCCTGACGGCATGTATGCGGCGGTAATCCCGAAATTTATCAGGCAGCTGCTGCACGGGGAAGTGCCCACGATCAACGGGGACGGGATGCAGTCCAGAGACTTTACCTATATTGACAATGTGATCGAGGCCAATCTCCGGGCGTGCAGGGCTTCCGGTGAGGCGGCCGGACAGGCGTTCAATATCGGGGCAGGCGGCAGACTTTTCCTGATCGATATCTATAAGCATCTCTGTGAGGCGCTGGGGAAGGATGTTAAGCCAAATTTCGGACCGCCCCGCAGGGGAGATGTGCGGGATTCCAATGCGGATATCAGCAAGGCGAAGGAGCTTCTGGGGTATGATCCGGAATTCGATTTTGAAAAGGGGATCGGACTGGCCATCGACTGGTATAAGGAGTATTTGGGATAGTATGGAATTAAAATTGGGAAGGCATCGGCTTTTGTTTGCCAGAGAATATGAGATTGACGGCACGATGCCGCGGATCTATAATGCGAAGGGGCAGCTTTTAGAGACCTATTTTATTAAAAACAGGCACTCGCAGCATGCTCCTTTTGGGCATGAGGGGAAGTATTTTTTCTGGGACCGGTATAATTACGGGCTGGATACACATTTCTACGGGCCGGAGGTGATGACGAAGACACTGGGAAAGCCGCGGGTAAAATACGGGATGCTGACGGAGTCGCGTACCATTGTGCCAAAAGACTATGAGGTGTTTCGCAGGCATAGAGGACTGGAGAGGGAATTTAAATATATTTTCACGTACGACGATCGAATTCTAAACGAGATTGAGAATGCGAGATTCTATCCGGTTGCGGCGGGCATCTGGAACCGGGAGATGCGGGAAGGTCTTTCGGCGGCAAAAGACAGGGATCTGTCGATCCTGTCTTCTGACAAAATCATGTGTGAGCTGCACAGGTTCCGGCTGGAGCTGGCCAGGATGTGTAAACGGGAAGCGCTGGCGGATACATTCGGGAAGTTCGACGGCGGCAGGTATGTGGAGAGCGTGGACGAGACATTGGATCAGTATCGGTTTTCACTGATCATCGAGAATGACGTATCGGATTACTATTTTTCCGAGCGGCTGACAAGCTGTCTGGCGGCGCAGACGATACCGGTGTATCTGGGTGCGCGCAGGATCACGGACTTTTTTAATGGGGACGGGATGATCCTCCTGAGCGGGCCGGATTTGGAAGAGGCGAGACAGAAGATCAAAGAGTGTACGCGGGAGCGGTATGAGGCGATGCTGCCGGCAGTGCTGGATAATTATAACCGGGTGCAGGAATATGTGAACATGCAGGACTATCTGTATGAACATTATATACGGCCTTAAATACAGAGCAGAAATGGAGTAAATTATGAAATACAGAGTTGTAGTGTTCGGGGTGAAGGATACTTCGGAGAATATTGTGGATTTTATTCAGGGACAGATCTGTCCGGTGGATCTGGTGATCACGATCAGCCCGGAGGTGACGAAGAAGAATCAGGTTTCAGGGTATAAGGGGCTGTCGGTATTGACGGAGAAGTACGGTATCCCGGTGCATGAGGCGGACAGTTATTTCCTGACGGATGAGAAGACGCAGCAGCTTATCCGGGAGAATGAATTTGATATCGGTATCTCCATGGGGTGGCAGAGACTGATACCGCCTTCCGTGCTGGATGCCTTTCGGTACGGGATCTATGGATTTCATGGGAACTGCGGCTATCTGCCGTTTGGCAGAGGGCGCTCACCGCTTAACTGGTCCATCATTCTGGGGGATACCAGATTTAACCTGAATATGTTCCGCTATGATGAGAAGGCGGACAGTCCCAATATCTTTGCTACGGAGATGTTTTCCATTACGCCTCATGATGATATTCGGACAGCGCAGTATAAGAACATGATCTGTTCTAAAAATCTGATCAGAAAACTGTTGAAGGCCTATGAGGAAGATAACATCGTAATTCGTAAAGAGTCAAAGGACTTTGATTCCTGGTATTCTAAACGTACGGCGGCAGACGGTAAGATTGATTTCCATGCCAGAACCAGAGAGATCTATAATCTGATCCGCGGTGTGGCGGCTCCTTTTCCGGGAGCATATGCCATGATCGGGGAGGAAAAGGTGACGGTGTGGGAGGCCCACCCTTTTGACGAGATGATTGACTTTTCGGCGTATGCACCGGGAGAAGTGATCGACAGCTTCGACGGGAAGCCGGTGGTGCGTACGGTGGACGGTTCCCTGCTCATCGACCGGTATGAGAGCAGCAGGAAGATCGTGGCAGGAGATGTGCTTGAGTGAGTCAGCGTAAATGACATATAGTAAACGACATAACAAATGGAGGAAGTCATGGCGGAGACGATTCGTGTGCTCCATGTGCTGGGCGGGGTTGGCCTTGGCGGTGCGGAGAGCCGTATAATGGATCTGTACAGACAGATGGACCGCAGCGAGATACAGTTTGATTTTCTGGTACACAGGAACTCCAAAAAGACTGAGTTTTATGAGGAAGAGATCAGGAAGCTGGGGGGACATATCTATGTGCTGCCCAGATTTCGGGTCTATAATTATCTGGCCTACAGGAGGGCGGTGCGGGACTTTTTCAGGCAGCATCATGAATTCCGGGTGGTGCAGGGCCATATGACGAGCACCGCGGGTATTTATCTGCCTGTCGCCAGGAAGAGCGGCGTGCCTGTTACGGTGGCGCATTCCAGGAATGCCGGCGTGGTGAAGGGACCCAAAGGGATTGCAACGAAATTTTTCAGGCGGAAGCTGGCAGAGAAGGCGGATCATTGTTTTGCCTGTTCTGTGCTTGCCGGGGAGGATGTTTTCGGCAAAGCGGCCGTGGAGGCAGGCCGGGTGAAGATCATCCACAATGCGATCGATGCGGGCAGATTCACTTATAACGCGCAGAAGCGCGCGGAAACAAGAGAGAGGCTTGGTCTGGGAGAACAGCTGGTGCTGGGGCATGTGGGGCGGTTCGACTATCAGAAGAACCATCCGTATCTGATCGATATTTTTGCGCAGCTGTGCAGGATCAGGGAAGATGCGGTGCTGCTTCTTTTGGGAGAAGGAGCTGACCAGGACAGGATCAGGGAAAAGTGCCGGGAGCTGGAGATAGAAGAACGGGTCAGATTTCTTGGAAATCAGAAGAGGCCGGAGGACTATTATCAGGCTATGGATATTTTCGTGCTGCCTTCCTTCTTCGAGGGGCTGCCGGGGGTACTGGTGGAAGCCCAGGCAGCAGGTCTGAAATGTTTTGTGTCGGATACGGTTACGAGAGAGGCAAAGGCCACAGATCTGGTTACTTATTTGAGTATTGAGCAGCCGGCAAAAGTGTGGGCGGAGCGTATCGTGGCAGCAGCCGGTTATGAGCGGCAGGATACTTACCAAACGATGAAGGATGCTGGATTTGACGTGAAGACACAGGCCGCCGGATATCGATTGTTTTACCAGAAAGGAGACAGCTCCAGACTATGAAGAAATTGCTGTTGATTGTACCTTCCCTGCATCAGGGCGGATTGGAAAAAGTATGTGCGGCCACGGCACGGCTGCTGCAGCCTTATTTTGATGTGCAGATCGCCATTTTCGATTCCCGGAATGTGGCCTATGACGTTAAAGGGATCCCGGTATCCGATCTGCGGCTGCCCAGCGTTCCGGGCAGACTGGGGAAAATTATCAATGTGTTCAGGCGGGGAAGAAAACTGCGCAGAATAAAGAAAGAAGGGCAGATCGATATTGCCTACAGTTTCGGGCCGACAGCCAATCTGGCCAACATCGCATCCGGTGGGAAGAGTGAGCGATGGCTGGGGCTCAGAAGCTATATGGATATGGGCAATCCGAGACAGATACGCTTATTCTGTAAATGCGCGGACCGGGTGATCTGCTGTTCCGAAACAATATGCCGTGAAGTGCAGGACAAATACCGGTGCCAAAAGGCGGTAACGCTGCAGAATCCTTTTGACATAAAGGAAGTGAAAAGGCTGTCCGGGCAGGAAGAGGCGCAGCTGCCATGGGAGGAGGGAAGGATCCTGATCTCCATGGGCAGGGAAGACGTGGTCAAGGGCTTCTGGCATCTGCTCAAGAGCTTTGCGCTGGTGCATGAGAAGCTGCCGGATACGAAGCTTATGATCATCGGCAAGGGTGAATTTACGTCTTACAGACAGCTGGCAAAGGAGCTGGGAATCGAGGAAGCCGTTTACTTTACGGGCCTGAAGAAGAATCCCTATCCCTATCTGAAAAGGGGCAGCCTGTATGTGCTGACTTCTTACTATGAGGGATTTCCCAATGCCATGGTGGAGGCGATGTCCATGGGAATGCCGGTGATCGCGACTGATTGTATGACAGGTCCGCGGGAAATTCTGGAGGATCAGTATGGGATTCTGATCCCCAATATGAGCCAGGCGGAAGACTTCAATCCGCAGCATATCACGGCGGAAGAAGAGAATCTGGCCGACCGGATCAGACAGCTTTTGGAAGATCAGGACAGGATGGAGCATTACCGTAAGATGGCGCTGAAGCGTGCAGGGGATTACACGACGGAAACTTATATTGAGAGAATTCGTGACTGGGCCGGGGTCAGAGACCGGCTTTGATCTGAAATGGAAACGATTTACGGCAGCAGATATATTAGATATATTATTGGAGAAAACGTTGCAGATGGCGATACATATACAAAGTAAACTGTATAAACCACAGAAGCGGCAGATGCTTGTCCTGATTCCGTTTGCCCTGTTTTACTGTGCGGCGGCAATTCTGGGACAATTGGAGAAGGCAAGGACTCTGGGGGCTTTGCAGAATCTTGGCAGGATTATTGCGTGGTTTTGCGGCAGCTATGCGGTACTGCTGCTGCTGTGTGTGGTAATATCCGGCAGAAAAGAGAAAGTACAAAGACGCAGGAGGGGGAAATGGTATCTCTATGTTCTCTTTGCACTGCTCTGTCTGCTCTGTTATATGCCTTATTATCTGATGTATTATCCCGGATGGCTGAACAACGATGCGGTATGGCAGATTGAGCAGATTTTAGGGTGGGCGCCGGCTTCGAACCATCATCCGTATTTTCATACACTGATTATGAAATGCTTTTTTATGACAGGGTATCGGTTATTTGGCAGTTACATGGCAGGAGCGGCATTTTATACATTCTGCCAGGTGCTGATCATGGCGATGGTGTTTGCCTTTTTCCTGTATTGGCTGTACCGGAGAGGCACGCACTGGCTGTGGCTGACGGCGGCTTTTCTTTTCTATGCGGCACTGCCAATCAACGGTATACTGACAATCTGCATGGGAAAGGACGAATTTTTTACGGCGGCGCTGTTGTTCTTCGCATGGATGACAGCGGAATTTGATTTGGATGCCGGGGACTGTGTGCAGAAGGAACGGACAGGAGAGCCGCATGCAGCAGACCGCGGGAAGAGAAAACGCCGGCTGCAGTGGGCCGCTTATTTTGTTACAGGGCTTCTGGTTTGTCTACTGCGCAGTAATGGTATTTTTATTTTTCTGGGAACCGTGTTGGCGCTCCTGCTGGTGAGGAAAAAATTTCCTGTCAGGACGGCCGTCTGTGCGGCTGCCGTGCTGCTTTGTTATATGATCTGGCAGGGTCCTGTTCTGCGCGCACTGGATGTGGAGCCGCCGGACACCATCGAAAGTCTCACTATGCCTGTACAGCATATTCTGTGCGCATATCTGAAGGGAGGACATCTCACGGAAGAGGAGATCGAGATGATCGACCGGGTAGCGCCGGCAGACCAGATCGGAGAGTACTATAATCCATGGCTGTTTGATATCGTCAAGAACTTTATCAGGGAACAGGGAAACCAGCAGGTGATCGCCGATCATATGGGGGACTATTTCAAACTGTGGCTTAGAGTCGGATTACGCAATCCGTTTCAATATCTGGTGGCTGAGGTAAGACAGACGACCGGATACTGGGCTATGGATGTCAAGGATTATGAATATGTGTACGGCGAGTATTACATGGTGGACAATCCCTTCGGAATAACGGCGGACAGGAAACTTTTTACCTATGATAATGAGCTGGCAATGCATGATTTTCTGATGGGATTTCAGGATCTGTACAATAAAGTCTGGAGTCTGGGACTGAATACGTGGCTTATGGTGTTCGGGATCGCTTACCTGGCCTACTGCAGAAGAAGCGCGATAATCTATGTGCCTTTTCTGATGCTTCTGACGACCCTGCTTCTGGCCGCACCGGTATACAATGAGTTCCGTTATGCGTACGGACTGTTTGCGGCTTTTCCGATCCTGTTTGCCTGTAGTTTTGGGAGCAGGACATAAAAGCGGGCAGTTATTTTCATAAATTCTGCAGCCGGCGGGGTGAAAGGAGCAGACATTGGCAATGAAAAAGAAGGCGGCATTATATGGCATGGTTATTTTGATGCTGTATACAAATTTTATTATGTTTCAGGCGAGTTGTCATGTGGCCAGAAGATTATTGTATACCAGGCCCTGGTACGTAGTGTGCAATCTGTTATTATTATCGGCATTCTATCTGGTAATGGTTTCGTTTTCGCCCTCATCGTGGGTGGCCGGTATTATATTCAGTACGATTTGCATGGTAGTGGCTGTGGTTAACGATTATGTGTATGCCCTGCACGGTCAGGTATTTACTCTGGCCGAAATTTCCAATGCAAAGACAGCATTGCATGTATTTGATACATCGTTGTTTGGAAAGAAAATACCTTTGATCTTTGGCGCGGTTATATTGGTGCTGTACGCTTTTAATATTATTTTGTGTTATTTGCAGAAAAAAACTGCGGCGACTGAAACGAAAGCATTAAACAAAAAAACGTTTGTTTATAGAATATTCTTTTTGATCGCGGGTGTATGTTTGTTGTGGGGAATGTCATTTCCGGCAAAGAACCTGCAGGATGTGATACTGCGAGACTGGACATCCAGAAACACCTGCATCGAGGAAGGATATCCGATGTATGTATATGCAAATGTTTTCTTAAATGAAATCAAGGTGACACAGCCTGACGGATACAATGTGGAACTATTGGAGGACTATTGTGATTATCAGGTTGAGAATAAAAATGCTGTACACAGACAGGAGACGCCGGATATTATATTGATCCTGAATGAATCATTTTATGACCTGTCGGTATTGAGTGAACTACAGACAGATCTGCCTTATTTGGAAAATTATTATAATCTGGATAATGCAGTTAGAGGATACGCGACAACATCCGTTGTAGGAGGTGCAACAAATCGTTCGGAATTCGAGCTGCTGACGAGTAATACGAACTATCTGCTGGGTGAGCTTACTCCCTTTAATGCCCTGGATATGTCGTGTACGAGCAGCATCGTAACCAATTTGAAAGAATGTGGATATTACACGATGGCCGGTCATCCGGCGGACGGAGGGAATTACAATAGAATTGAAAGCTATTCGAGAATGGGGTTTGATGAAAGACTTTTTTTAGAGGATTTTGAAGATTATGCGCACTATGGAAGTCGTGAATGGATGACGGATGAAGGAGCTTATCACAATCTGACTGCATGGTATGAAAGTCGGAAAGCCGACCATGATAAAATTTTTACATATTTGCTGACAATGCAGAATCATGGTGATTATATGAGAAACGATGAAGAAGAGGCGCTGATCCATGTTTCGGGGTACGATGGTGATATCGAGAGGGAATTGAATGAATATCTTTCCTGCATTCATCTCAGTGATATTGCTTTTAAGGAACTTACAGAATATTATGCCCGGCAGGAACATCCGGTTATTCTATGTATGGTAGGAGATCATGCACCAAATTTTGTAAGAGAGATTGCGGAAATCGATTCTCCGGAAAAGGAAATCCTGGCGCGTGCGACACCGTTTATCATCTGGGCGAACTACGATATCGAAAAGGAAGATATGGGTGTGATCAGTATAAATGGATTAGTCCCGCTTCTGTTAGAGAAAGCAGGAGTGGATATGCTGCCGTATTATCATTATATCAATCAGATGAGAGAGAAAGTACCTGTGACAGGAAGCTTTGGGATGGTAATGGATGCAGCGGGAAATATATCATCTTATTATGATGATACGGAGTATGCTGACATGATTTGGAAGTATTTGTATCTTTCCTATAATAATCTGCAGGAGGAGAGTGTCGGAGGATGGTTTCATCTTGAAAAGTAAAAGCTATGAGGTATTCCAATGAGAAAATGGTGTAAGGCGCTTATCTTTATCGTTCCGCTGCTGTGTATGGTAGCGGCAGTTAACTGGTATGTGGATTCCTATGCCTGCCTGCGGGTCACTTATGACCAGATCGGTGAGCAGATGGCGGTAAATTCCATGAATGTGGCAGGTTTGGAGGAGTCGGGTTTCAATGACAGGAATCTGCTGCTGGCCTGCTTGAAACAGCAGAAAGAACCGAAGGAAGTGATCGTTGCAGGCTCCAGCCGTGTGATGAACTTTGACCATACGATGTTTGGCACAGACTCCTTTTACAACACGGGTTTGTCCGAGTCCACGTTTAAAGATCTGCTGGCGGTGGTGGGAATCCTGGAGCGGAACGGACTGCTGCCGGAGAAGATGGTCATAGGAGTAGATGCCTTTCTGTTTAACACAAGCCATAACAATGACCGGTGGATGGAGCTGGAACAGTATGCCGATTACATGGAAAAACAGTTGGATAATACTGCCCGCACGGAACGGACCGATGCCGGCCCTGCGGCAGGTTTCGGCACACAGATCAATACGGGACGGGATTACGGCAAATTGTTGTCGCTGGATTATTTTCGCTATAATGTGACACTGCTGCCGGAGCATAAACGCTTTGCGGTGGCATATACGCAGGATTGGGAAACAGAACAGTATCTGAAACATTATGACGGCAGCATTGCTTACCAGAGGAGTCTGCGGGAAGTTGCTGTAAAGGATGTGGAGGAGCTTACGCGGCAGTCCATGGAAGAGCAGGTGGTCTACCGGATGACGGATTACCACGAAATCGATGAACGGAGTATGGAATTGTTTGCGGAGCTTACAGCGTATCTGCAGGGACGGGGTGTGGAGGTAATATTGTACCTGCCGCCTTATTCTCCCATGCTGTACGATTATATGCAGTCTGCTGCACAGTATCAGATCGTCTTTCAGGTGGAGGAGAGGATCAGGCAGATCGCATCCGAGAAGCAGGCAGCGTTGTACGGCTCGTATGACCCGGCAGGCTGCAGCCTGGAAATGACGGATTTATACGATATTTATCACGTAAAGACGGAGAAGATGATGGATACATTCTATCCTGTGCTGCTGCCCGGGAACGCAGCATGGTAATGATCCTTCATGTCGTCATGCAGCAGGCGGCATAGTTCTTAAAGCGGCAAAATCATGAGCATATAGAAAAAGAAGTTAACAAAATTCGGAATGGAGGGAAACATGAAAGCAAATGTCACCTACTGGTTAGATCAGACGGCGCAGAGGCTGCCGGATAAGATCGCTTTTGCAGATGAGAGAAAGGCGGTTACATTTCACGAACTTAAGACACAGGCCATGGCGTTAGCCACACAGATCCTGGAGAAAGGCTTATTTAAGAAACCGGTGGTCGTCTATCTGGAGAAAGGGGTTGACGTGCTGGTATCTTTTATGGGGGCGGCATACAGCTGTAATTTCTATTCCCCGATTGATATCGATATGCCGGCCAGCCGTGTCAACAAGATTCTGGAAGTGCTGCGGCCGTCGCTGGTTATTACAACTGCGAAGCTTTGCGAAGTGTTTAAGGAATATGCCTACGAAGGGGAGTATCTGCTTTTTGAGGAGGCTTCCTGTCTGCCGGTGGACGAGGAGAGAGTCGAGGCGGCAAGATGCCGGGGCATCGATACAGATTTGCTGTATGTCCTGTTCACTTCCGGTTCAACAGGGGTGCCCAAGGGGGTGACGATCAACCACCGGGCGGTGATCGATTATATTGACTGGGTGACAGAAACCTTTGCCATTACCGAGGAGGACAGCTTCGGCAACCAGGCTCCTTTTTACTTTGATAATTCCATTCTGGATATTTACAGTACTGTAAAGAGCGGAGCCACAACCCATATTATTCCGAAGAATCTGTTCGCGCAGCCTGTACCGTTGCTGGAGTATCTGCAGGAGAAGAAGATCAATACCATATTCTGGGTGCCTTCGGCGCTGATCGTGGTGGCGAAGCTGAAAGCGTTCCGGAATGTGGATCTGTCGGGGACGCTGCAGCGCGTACTGTTCTGCGGCGAGGTGATGCCCAACAAACAGCTTAACACATGGCGCAGGTTCCTGCCGGACGTGTTGTATGCAAATCTGTATGGGCCAACCGAGATCACAGATGCCTGTACTTATTATATCGTGGACCGTGAGTTTGCGGATGATGAACCGCTCCCGATTGGCAGACCTATGGCGAATACGGACATACTGGTCCTGAACGACAAGGATGAGCCGGTTACGGGGGATGAGATCGGAGAACTCTGCGTCAGAGGAACGTCTCTCTCCATGGGGTATTACAATAATCCTGAGAAAACCCGGGAAGCCTTTGTGCCAAATCCCCTGAATCCGTATGTGCCGGAGACCATATACCGCACCGGTGATCTGGTGAAGTATAACGAATACGGAGAGATAATCTACCTGTCCCGCAAGGATTTCCAGATTAAGCATATGGGTCATCGAATCGAGCTGGGTGAGATTGAGACTGCCGTTTCCTCTCTGGAGGAGATCACACTCTGCTGCTGTCTGTACGATGAGAAGCGGCAGAAGATTGTACTCTTTATTGAGGGGGAACTGGATAAAGCTTATATTAACGAACGGATTTCCGGACTGGTGCCGGAGTATATGCTGCCGGGCAAAGTGGTTGCGCTTTCCACGATGCCCATCAATGCCAACGGGAAGATCGACAGGGTGAAGCTGAAGGAACAGTTCCTGAGTGAAGGGCAGCGCATAGCTCCCACATGAATAATTTTCAAAACAAGGATTGTGAAATGCATCTTAAAAAGCTATAATGGATTGGAGCAGTGAGCCGTTACAGCTTTTTATTGATAAAATCTTACAGGAAGACTGCAGAGTTATGAGAAAGGCGCTGATTGTACAATGGCCGGCAGAACATTATTTCAAAAGGTCGTGATCCTCGGATATGGTAAGGTGACCGGCGAAGTATTGCAATATGTATATGACAGACAGATGGAGTACGGATATGAGCTTGTGTTTGTCGAGCATGAGGTTCATGCGTTTGGCACTACGGAGAAGATCTGCGGGGATCATGGAATCCCGTTCCACAGGATCACGGACAGGAAAGAGCTGATCGAATTTCTTGACCGGATCGCAGAGAAGACATTGATCATCAGTGCCAGCAATAACTTTCTGTTTCCGGCATCTCTCGTGGAGAAAGCGCACATCACGATCATTAATTTCCACAATGCGCTGCTGCCCGGATATCCAGGCAGGAATGCTCCCACATGGGTGATCTACAAGGGAGAAAAGACGACAGGCATCACGTGGCATTACGTGACAGCTGGCGTAGATGAAGGGAATATCATTGTGCAGAAGGAATTCCGGATCACAGAGGATATGAAGGCATATGAATTGGCGCAGTGTCTGATGGATCTGGCGGCGGAGGCGTTTCGGGAGAGTTTTGCGGATATTCTGGCAGAGTGTGTCAGGACGCGGGAACAGGGATTTGATCCGGACAGGCACATGTATCGCTCCAGCGAAGTGCCGGCGGACGGCATTCTTGATCTGACGGAAAGCCCGGCGGAGATCTACCGCCTGCTCAGAAGTGTGGATTATGGTAAGAATGCCATTTTTCCGCCGCTGCAGACTACGATAGACGATCGGAGTGCAGAGATCCTGAGATACCGTAAGATTTCCAGGGATAAGTGTGAGGAAGGGGAAGGGCTGTTGTACCTTCCGCTTGGAGACGATGCGGCATTGAAGATAAAATACCGTTTTAAGAATGTGTGATCGCGATAATGTTCCACATTATTTGCGTGTCGAAAATGTAATTTCGGATGTTGTCAGCGATGGATTGGAAACAAGCTGTTAAGAAGAATATGGAGGAAAGGTCGAATAAATTCTCTGATGAGCAATTTATTCGACCAGGAATTTGTGCAGAAGCGTCACAAATTCTATTGATCGCAAAGCAGAATTTGAAATTCTGCTCGCGTCCTCAGCGTAAAACGCTTCGGAATGGAGGAAAACATGGAAGAAAAGATTTTGGAAATTTTGGAAGAACATTGTGAGGAAGCCCTGGATTATGAAGGCGACAATATGATGGAGGACGGCGTGATCGATTCGTTTACCGTCATCAACGTGGTGAGTGATCTGGAAGATGAATTTGATATTGAAATTGACGCAAAATATGTAGTGGCGGAGAACTTCAGGAACAAAGAAGCGATCATTGCGCTGGTTCAGAAGTTGTTGGAGGAGTAAATGCAGCTCATATCCTATACTTTTGTGATCTTCTGGATGCTTGTGTTTGCCCTGTATTATCTTGTGCCGAAGAAAACGCAGTGGTATGTCCTGATTGGGGCAAGTGTACTGTTCTATATGATCGGTCTGCGGGGCATTCCTGTCGGCCTGTTCCTGACAGCCTTAACCACATACGGCTGCGGCATCTATCTTGGCAGGAAACTTGCGCAGGAGAAGGAAGCGCTGAAACAGTGCGCTTGTAAGGAAGAGAAAAAGGCGGTAAAGGCGGCATTTCAGAAGAAGCGTAAAGGAGTGCAGATTTTATACATCGTGTTTAATCTGGGGCTGCTGGTATTCTATAAATATGCGGTGCTGGCAGTGCCTGTGATGGAAAAGCTTACGGGTTCCCGGCCGGATTTTCTTACGCGGGTGATTATGCCGCTTGGCATATCCTTCTATACTTTGACGGCCATCGGTTATATTGTGGATGCGGGCAGGGAAAACTGTGCGGTAGAGAGCAGTTTTCTGAAAGTTCTGCTCTTTCTGGCTTATTTCCCGTCGGTTACCCAGGGACCGTTTACCCGTTTTAAACAGATGCGGGAGCAGTTTGAGCAGGAGCACGTTTTTCAATATGAAAGGATGCTTCGCGGAGTGCAGCGGTTTGTCTGGGGAGCCTTTAAAAAGCTGGTGATCGCCGATCGGATCGGTATTTTTGTGGATCAGGTGTATGGTGTGGAGGCAGCTTCGGTCCCGGGCAGTATCTTTGCCTGTGCAACGGCGCTGTATATGCTGCAGCTGTATGCCGATTTTTCGGGATATATCGATATGGCAGCAGGTGTCAGTGAGACGCTTGACATTACGCTTCCCGATAATTTCAAACGACCTTATTTTGCAGGATCGGTGGCGGAGTTCTGGCGCAGATGGCATATCACGCTGGGAAGCTGGTTTAAGGATTATGTGATGTTCTCCTTCGTGATGTCGGGCACCGGGCGGAGGATCGGGAAGGCATGCAGGAATAAGGGGAACGGATCTGGCAGACATGTAGTTCCCGTTATCGGGACGATGCTCGTCTGGTTCTTTACGGGACTCTGGCATGGCCGGACGATTAACTATATGCTGTGGGGGCTGTACTACGGGGTGATCATGAGTATCTCACTGATTATGGAACCCGCTTTCGCAGGCTGGAAAGCGAAACTGCATATCAAAGAAGGCAGGGTATGGGCACTGTTTTGTATGGCGAGAACGTGGATGATCGTATTTGCGGCGGATGTGCTGATCAGGAGTGAGAGTCTGGCCAAAGCCGGCGATATATTTGCTTCCTTTGTGACGCGGCTGCAGCCGGGACGCCTTCTTTCCAGTGCAGTTACCTCTTACGGGCTGAGCAGGTATGACTTTTTGCTGCTGTTTTTTGCGCTGCTGATCTGGCTGGCGGTGTCCCTGCTGGAGGAGAGAGGGCTGGATGCGCGGAATGTGATCGCAGACAGGCCCGTGGTGATCAGATGGTTCTGTTATTACGGGATTGTACTGCTGCTGCTGATTACGGGTATTTACGGCGGCAGCTATGATACGGCGGCATTTATGTATCAGAGCTTTTGATTTTTCATTTGTTCTGAGACCAGAGGATAGCAAAGATTATGGCAAGAAAGATCGCATTTCATTTAAATTGTCTGGAACAGGGCGGGGCGGAGCGTGTTGTCACCAATCTGGCGAACCAGTTTGCGGCGAACGGATATGAGGTTATCATAGCTACGGAATGGTATGGTGAAAATGAGTTTCAGACAGATGACCGGGTAAGACGTGTGCATGTGGGACTGCGGGAAGGTGACGAGAAGCGTCATCGTCTGCTCCAGTTTTATCTGCGGGTTAGATATTTAAAGGAGTTTTTGAAAAAAGAAAGACCGGACATTCTGATTCCCTTTGCCAGGAAGGCATTGTACAGGGGGTTGATGGCGGCATATTTTATCAGGATTCCGGTATTGATCTCCATCCGCACCGATCCGGCGGGTCACTATGAGGAAAGGTCTGATAAGATACAGATTCCGCTGCTGTTTCCGCGGGCGGATGGCTGTGTGTTTCAGACGCAGGGAGCCAGGGAGTTCTTTGCGCCCAGGCTGCAGAAGAATTCCAGGATCATATTGAATCCGATTAATCCCAAATATATTGGCGTGCCGGAACCGGTCAGGAGAACGAAGACTGTGGTGCAGTCGGGAAGACTGGTGGATTTTAAGAACCAGCCGATGCTGATCCGCGCGTTTATCAAGGTGCATGAGAAGCATCCGGACTATGAGCTGAAAATATATGGCGGAGATTCTTTTGACGGAACCAGAGAAATCCTGGAACAGATCATAGAGGAGAACCAGGCCGGCGGATATGTTTACCTGATGGGGGCCAGCGACAGTCTGGAGAAAGAACTGGTGGATGCTGCGCTGTTCGCTTTCACTTCGGATTGGGAGGGGCTGCCTAATGCGCTTATGGAGGCAATGGCGCTGGGACTTCCTATTGTCGCTACGGACTGCCCGTGCGGCGGGCCGCGGACCATTATGACCAATGAAGAAGACGGTCTTCTCATTCCGATCAAAGATCAGAAAGCGTTGGAAGATGGAATCAACCGGCTGATTGAGGACCGGGAGCTTGCCGAGAGGCTGGGCAGACAGGCGCGGAAAATTGCGAAGACGGCCAACGGGGATGCGGTGTATGAACAGTGGCGGGATTACATCGAGGAATTGTGCGGGAATTATCACAGAAGGTGAAGTTTTTGTCAGGAAACTAAATTACAGGAATTTTTGATCGATAAAAGAAAACCATGCGGAAGCATGGTTTTCTTCTTAAAATTCAGTGCGTTCAAGATATCAGTTCGAGGTTGTCAATCCGGCTTCTGATGCCATCTTGTCGAACTTCTCCATAACAGCATCGTAAGTTCTCTGGGAAATATCCGGCAGCTTGCCGCCCCATGTCTCTTCTGCCTGCTTGTAGCCTTTCTTGAAGGCTTCGCGCATCTCTTCGATCTTGCTCGGATCGCCGCCTGTCAGTGCATTGGCGAAATCGATGATCCTGTCAGAGGTCTGTTCTACTCCCCAGTAACCATCCTCAGCAATATCCTTCTGTGCCTGTGCCTGAGTAGCAGCATCCACTTTAAGATTGCCGCTGGCAAGAACGGACCAGATGCCATTGGCCTTGTCAAAGGTCTGACCCTGCTGGGTCATCAGTTTCTCTACGATACTCTGCAGCTGCTGTGCATGTGCTTCAGCGTCTGCTTTCATCTTATTCACCAGATTGGTGTTCTGTGTGTAGGTCTTGGTCACCGTATCTTTGGATGTCTCCTTTGAAGGCTCGTAGACAACGCCGTTCTCCTTTTCATCGGAAGCATTACCCTTGGAATTGGTCTCCTCGGTTGCTTTCGCAGCAGTCTGGCCGGCAGCATAGACATCATAAGCATTTGCAGCGCCGCTTGTAACTCCATTTACGCTCATTGGTATCCCTCCTTGGAATTAATATTTGATAATTATGTTTCTGACTTCTGTGCGGCGGTAAACAGCCGCTTCTACCTATTATATCGTACCATCCTGCTGGAAAGATTAGGAACAACATGGAGAAAACTTCTCTTTTTGCCGGCTTTTTGTGACGGAAAAGGGGGCGTTTATGACAAATAGGTTTTTGGGGGTTATAGACAAAAGAAAGGGGTCTTTTTTGTGAAATACTCCAAGTTGTAAAAGCAGAAAGAATCTGTTAAGATAACCCTACAAGATTTGAAAACGCTTTCAAGAATAAGAGACGGGAAAGACGGAATATGACGGCTTCTATCTATGATGTGGCGAGGCGGGCGGGCGTTTCGATCTCCACGGTTTCCCGCATTATGAATGGCAGTGCCAATGTAAGTGAAGTGAAGAAGGCGGCGGTACAGGAGGCTATGGAGTTTTATCAGTATGAGCCGAATCAGTTCGCCAGAGGGCTGGTGAAGCAGCGGTCGAACTTGATCGGCATTTATTTTCCGATGGCTTCTGCGTCCATGTTTGAGTCCTCTTACAATCTGGAACTGCTTAAAGGAATCGAGAAGGTTCTCACGTACCAGAATTACAATATGGTATTGATCAATGAGATGGAGGAATATAAGAGCAGAAGTAAGGGCACACCGAAGTATCTGGAATTTGTCAGGCAGAAGCGGATTGACGGTCTGATTTTAAGCGGTCTGAGCGACAGGACCATGAAGGAGAGTGTTTTTAAGCAGATTATTGACGAAGAGTATCCGTTGGTATATATCGGGAAGCGCATTCATTTGAAAGGATTGAATGTGTATGCGCAGTTTGAGCAATACAGCTTGAGGATGGTCGATGTGCTGCGCCGGTATAACCACAGGAAAATAGTATATTATATCATGGGAGGGCATCAGCATTATCTGCAGGAGATTTTGAAGAAAGTGGAGGAGCAGATGCCGGAGATGGAACTGTACCCGATTATTTTGCAGGATCAATGTCCGAAGCGGGAGGAGATGCTGCGTCAGACAGAACGGCATGTAAGAGAATTTGGATGCAGTGCGATCCTTTCACCGGGTATGGAGGTAACGCAGATGCTCATTGGTATATGCGCGCAGCTTGGGATGGCGGTACCGGAACAGGTATCTATCCTGTCTGTGGAGCACAGGCAGGGAGAAGGGGAACTTCTCTTTCCGAGGATTTCGACTTTCTATGTACCGGCGGGGAATATGGGGAGTGGAGCGGCGAAGCTGCTGCTTGGTGTGATTCAGGAAGAAGAGACGGAAGAGCGTTCAATAGAATATGAGACAGTATATATAGCAAGGGACTCTATAAGGCGTCTTTCTTAGAACGCCTTATAAAAATCCCGTTTTTGAAAGCGTTTTCTGAAAGCGTTTTCAAAAACGGGGCGTCATACATTTTAACGAAAAGAAAGAGGGAGAAGGAGGCATAGTTATTAGAGATGAAAGCAATCATGGTAATGTACGATTCTTTGAATCGGAATATGCTGGAGACTTACGGATGCGACTGGACACTGACGCCTAATTTTAAGAGGCTGGCGGAAAGATGTGTGCAGTTTGACAACTGTTATGTAGGCAGCATGCCCTGTATGCCGGCGCGCAGGGAGCTGCATACGGGAAGACTGAACCTGTTCCATCGCAGCTGGGGACCGATGGAACCTTATGATGATTCCATGCCGGAGCTTTTGAAGAAGGCCGGAATTTATACGCATCTGGTCAGCGATCACCAGCACTACTGGGAGGACGGAGGCTGTACCTATCACAACCGGTATTCTTCCTGGGAAATTTCCAGAGGGCAGGAGGGCGATCTGTGGAAGGCTGATTTGTCTTATCAGTATGATAAAAAGACGGTGTTCAAGAATAAAGAGATGATGCTGGCTTATCCTCCGTATACCAGGATGATGGCGCACGATCAGGTGAACCGTCGGCACATGGAGCGTGAGGAGGAGACCTCCCAGGCAGTGACTTTTCAATATGGTCTGGAATTTATTGAGAGAAACCATGCGCAGGATAACTGGTTTCTGCAGATCGAGACCTTTGACCCACACGAGCCTTTTTATTCCCTGAAGGAGGATAAGGCGCTGTATCCGCATACTTTTGTGGGAGATGCCGAAGCGGAAGCTGACTGGCCACCCTATACTCCGGTGGCGGAGGATGACAATACCGTGGAACATGTCCGGTATGAATATGCGGCGCTGCTGAGTAAGTGTGACAGATATCTGGGATTGGTTCTGGATGCCATGGACAAATACAATCTCTGGGAAAACACCATGTTGATCGTGAACACGGACCATGGATTTCTGTTGGGGGAACATGGCTGGTGGGGAAAGACCAACATGCCGATTTATGAGGAGATAGCGCATACACCGCTCTATATCTATGATCCCAGACGCAGGGAATGTGCGGGAATCAGACGTGGAGCTCTTGTACAGACCATCGATCTGGCTCCCACGCTGTTGGAATATTTCGGGGTGGAAATTCCGAAAGATATGCAGGGAAAACCACTCAGGGATGTGATGGAGAAGGATACACCGATCCGTGAATATGCGGTGTTTGGCTATCATGGCAGTCAGGTGGATGTGACGGACGGACGGTATGTATATATGCACAGCGCGGTTAATCCGGAAATGCCGGTGTATGAATACACGCTGATGCCGACCCATATGCGCGCTATGTTCAGCGCGGAAGAATTGCAGGACACACAGCTTGCGGCACCTTTTTCCTTCACCAAAGGATGCCCTTTGATGAAGATTGTGAAGAGAGATAAGATGGGAGATACCACGAAGTTTGGTTCCATGCTGTTTGATCTGGAGACGGATCCTGATCAGGCACATCCGTTGGAAGATGAAGCTGTGCGAAAGAGAATGATGGGCTATATCAGAGACTGTATGGAGAATAGTGATGCTCCGGTGGAGCTTTATGAAAGGTTAGGGGTATAACGATGGGAAACAAATATGCAAAAGCAAAATTTCTTGATATTTTTAAGTATTCGTTCGGCGGACTGGGATCGAATCTGGCATTTTTCCTGGTGATGAGTTATCTCACCTTCTTCTATACGGATATTTTCGGTATTGATACGATGGTGGTGGCCAGCCTGATGCTGGTTTCGAGATTTATCGATGCATTTACGGATCCGTTGATGGGCATGCTGGGTGACCATACAAGGAGCAGGATGGGGAAGTATCGTCCGTGGATCATTTTTGGGGCACCGGTTCTGGGCGTTCTGATTTTTCTGCTTTTTACGGCTCCGGAGTTGTCAGCAGGGATGAAAATAGTGTATGCTTATGTGGTATATATAGCCTATTCTTTAGCATCTACGGTAGTAAATATACCCTATCATTCGCTGACACCGGTATTGTCTGAGGATCCGGATCAGAGAACCGTTATCGTATCATGGAAACAGGGTATGGGGACGGTATCCCAGTTCGTCATCACGATCATGGCGCTTCCGCTGGTGAATCTGTTTGGCGGCGGCAGGCAGGGATGGGCGGTCTATGGTGCGCTGATCGGTATCCTGACGACGGTTTCTTTCTGGATCTGTGCATGGGGTGGTAAAGAGTACGACGTGTGCGACATGCAGGCGGAGAAGGGTTCCTTCAATATGTTAAAGGATTTAAAGCTGCTCCTGCACAATAAACCGATGGTAATGCTGATGATCGCATTTGGAACGGATGTATTGGCAAACGCAACCTACAGTGCAGTTAATATGTATTATTTTAAGTATGTTTTAGGACGGGAGGACCTGGTGCCGAAGGTAGCATCCGCGATCCTGTTTGCGGGTATCGTGTCGATTCCGTTGCTGCCCATACTGACCAAATGGTTTGGCAAAAAGAGACTGTACTGGTTTGGCAGTGCACTCTCCATTATTCCGCTGGTCGTTATGTGGATCAGACCTACCGCACCGGTGGCTGTTCTGATGAGCATGATGGCGATGTTTGGATTCATAGCTAAAATTCCTTCTAACCTTGGCTGGGCCATGCTGCCGGAATGTTCCGATTACGCGGAATGGAAGTTTGGGCAGAGAGCGGACGGTCTCATGTCGTCGTCCCTGACTTTTATCAATAAGTTTGGCATGGCGATCGGCGGGTTTATCGCCAGCTTCTTCCTGGGACTGGTGGGATTTGTGCCGAATCAGGAGCAGACAACGGCGGTACTGGGTATGATCTCTTTCCTGCGCTTCGGTATGCCGGTACTGGGATATATTGCCTCATTGATCTCAATGGCATTCTATGAGATCACCAGTGAGAAGTATGCGCAGATTCGTTCCGATCTGGATGCCAGGAAAAAGTAGGGACAGTGGCTTCGAGAAATGAACATAATTTCATCCATTTCCGCTCTGTTTTTTGCATACAAACGAGTTTGTGGCAGGCAAAGCGCAGACACAAATCTCGCGATTGAAAATTATAATTTTTAATCTTTCATGCAGCAATATAATGTCAAAGCGCACTGAGATCAAAGACGATAAGACGGAAGGAGAAGACAATGCCTGCGATACAAGTGATGATCAAACCGGCCTCCGGCCTTTGTAATATGCGTTGCAGCTACTGTTTCTATGCCGATGAGATGGCGAACAGGAAGCAGGCTTCCTACGGGATCATGAGCGAACAGACGCTTGAGAATGTGATCATGCGGATCCTGGAAACGGCCGACAGCTATTGCAGTATTGTCTTCCAGGGCGGGGAGCCGACACTGGCGGGTCTTGATTTCTATCGGAAGTGCCTGGAACTGGAACAGAAGTATAATACGAAAAAAGTGAAGATAGACCATGCTTTGCAGACCAATGGCTATGTGTTGGATGAGGAGTGGTGCAGCTTTTTTGCGCAGAACCATTTTCTGGTAGGGCTTTCCGTGGATGGCATTAAAGCCACCCACGACGCCTGCCGGAAGGATGCAGAGGGACGGGATACCTATTTTCATGTACTTCATGCGGCCAGGCTGCTGGAGGAGGCGGGGGCCGATTTCAATGTACTTACGGTGGTGAACGGCAGGACGGCACCGAAAATCCGCAGGATTTATGAGCAGTACCGGAAGCTTGGTTTTAAGTGGCAGCAGTATATCGCCTGTCTGGATCCGGTACTGGAGGAACAGGGGAAACAGGACTATTCTCTGAGAGCGGAAGTTTACGGGCAGTTCCTGATCGATTTGTTTGACTTGTGGGAAATTGATTTAAAGCAGGGCAGACAGCCCTATATCAGACAATTCGAGAATTATATCGGTATTCTGATGGGACAAATGCCGGAGTCCTGCGAACAAAGAGGGGTCTGCAGCCTGCAGAATGTGGTGGAGGCGGACGGCAGCGTCTATCCCTGCGATTTCTATGTGCTGGATGAGTACAGGCTGGGGAATCTGAATGCGGAAGGTTTTGACGTGATCGACCGGAGGCGCCGGGAGAGCGGGTTTCTGGAAAATTCCTGCAATCATACGGAAAGCTGTAAGAAATGCCCTTACTTCGGTATTTGCCGGGGTGGCTGCCGCAGGCACAGACAACAGCCGGGTACGGAGCCGGGAGAGAACTGCTTCTGTGAATCCTACCGGATGTTTTTCGCGGCATGTCTGCCGCGGATGCAGGAAATTGCGCGGCTGTGTATGCAGCAGAAGCAGGGAGTTTCAGGTAAAAGGTAACGGTTTGTATCACCCATGCAGGGTGGCGGAATGGAGATTGTGATGGAATATTTGATCATTATACTGGTGTGTTTCTTTTCTTCGGTGGTGGGAGCGATCTGCGGCATCGGCGGCGGTGTGATCATCAAACCGGTACTGGATGCGGTGGGAATCATGGCGGTCCCCACCGTCTCTTTTCTGTCCGGCTGCACGGTACTGTCCATGTCGGTGGTCTCTCTGTATAAGAATCTGCGGAAAAAGGCAGATTTTCCATTCGATAAAGTATTTGCGACGGTGCTGGCGCTGGGCAGCGTAGTGGGAGGACTGACGGGAAAAGAACTTTATCAGAGTGTGATAGAGCATCTGTCGGACAGCAGCAGAGTGGGAGCGGTGCAGGCAGGTATCCTGACCTTGATCACGCTGGGCACTCTGATTTATACGGTTTTTAAGAAAAAGATTCCCACGAAGAACATCAGGAATAAAGCGGTCATTTTTATAATTGGTATCGTGCTGGGGATGATGTCTTCTTTTCTGGGGATTGGTGGAGGTCCGATCAATCTGGTAGTGCTGTTCTATTTCTTTTCCATGGAAACGAAGCAGGCGGCCTTAAACTCCATTTATGTAATTATGTTTTCCCAGATTTCCAGTCTGCTGTCCACGTTGTTAAAGGGGAATACACCACCCTTTGAACCGCAGATCCTGCTGCTGATGATTGGCTGCGGGGTATTTGGCGGGCTTGCGGGCAGCAGGATCAACAGGCAGATCAGGAGCGAGGCGGTCGATAAACTCTTTATGGGGTTGATGGGAGTGATCATCTGTATCAGCGTGTATAATATTTTTCGGTATCTGTAGGCGGATATCGGAAACGAATGAATTTTATGGTAAGGGGGAACCTTTGCGGTACAGCTTTTGATATTCCCTGGGGGAACAGCCGGTAAATTTTTTGAATATTTTAGAAAAATAACCCTGGTTTACAAAGCCGCATTTTTCGCCGATGTATTGGATGGAATTGTTGTTTGTACGCAAAAGCTCTTTGGCTTTCTCCACTCTTGTACGATTAAGATAGTCGGAAAAGTGTTCTTCAGTATTCTGGTAAAAGAGAGTAGACAGATAAGTGTAGTTTAGATGGAATTGTCTGGCCAGATCGTAAAGTTTCAGATCCTGCTCACAGTTTTGCCGAATATATTCTTCAATTCTGTAAAAAAGACTGCCCTCTCTTTCAAGTGTACCTTTCTGCACAATTGCTTCCAGTCTGGCAAAAGTTTCATCGAGAATTAGTCTGAGAGAATTAAAGTTGGGAGAAAGATCCATTCTTTTGAACAGCATGATCTTTTCGGCATTAATTTCATCCGTATAAAATGAGGCGTCTGTGAGCGCCTGTATAAGCATGTAGACTGCGTTTTCAACCTGTTTTTTCAGGGTAAAAACATCCATACCGGCTTGTGCTGCGGCGTTCTCCAGATGATCAATGACAAGTTTTCCGGCATCGGCAATGCGCAGGGGATCCAGATACTTTGCGAAAACAGCATCGGGAAAGGTGAGGTCGCATTTATGCACATCTTCCGGGAATAGAATCTTCTTTTCCGGGAAGTAGAAACTGTAGGAAAGGAGTCCACACATTTCCTGATAAATCTGAGAGAGCCGGCAGAGTGTGCAGGATGGGGCGGCACAGGCAAAGGTAAAACGGGTTTCCAGACGCTGTTCCAGATGACAGGCATATGCCGACAGGCGGGAAGCGGACGGGGAAACCGCTTCGGCAGCAGGCTGCAGAAGGACACACAGATATCCCTGGCTGGTCACACAGGAAATGCAGGCATATTCCGGAAAAAAGGTCAGAGAAATCTCCGTAAGAAGGGACAGCAGCCGATGAACGGGCAGACTTCCCTGATAGGAGGCGACCAGCAGTGTGTAGGGGATGCTTTCCTGAAACTGGACACCCCTGGAGCGAAATTCCGAGATGCATTGCGCATCATCCAGATTATAAAAGGTGAGAATTTCCTGAAAGAACTCGGCGGCGGAGTTCTTTTCGGGAGTGGGATTGGAAAGATGGCCCAATGTCCTCAGCAGATCCAGCAGGTCATCGGTCTCCAATTCGGGTTTTAGCAGATAGTCGGCGACGCCGAGCTTAAAACTGGATTTTGCATATGAAAAATTATCATAACTGCTGAGGACAATAATGTGGATGTCCGGAAACTGTTTTTTGATCTGTGCGGTCAGGCTGATACCGTCCATCTCCGGCATGACGATATCCGTGATGACAATATCGGGGTGAAGGCGTTGTATCATATGCAATCCTTCCATGCCGTTAGAGGCTTCTCCGACAATGGTAAATCCGTATTCTTCCCAATCACATAGATATTTAAGGCCGTTTCGCAGGATCATCTCATCGTCAATAATAACTATTTTCAGCAAATTTTTCATCTCTATGTTAATTCCTTTCGTCTGTTTTGTCTTTTCCGGCATCTGTGATGGGAAGCTGTATAACAACCTGGGTGCCATAGCCTGGGGAACTGGTTATGGCAAGACCGTAGGCTGGCCCATAGATCATTTTAATGCGGTCCTCAATATTTTTCAGTCCTATTTTGGTAAGGCTGTCTTGATTGTTTCTGGCGGAAATATCCATGATGTGAGCCAGTATGTCTTCGGGGATCCCGCTTCCGTTATCCATGATCTCCAGTTTCATAAGGGTGCCGCTTATTGTGGCATAGATACTGATACAGCCGTTGGGCAGGCTGGTTGAAAAGCCGTGGAATATGGAGTTCTCCACAAGGGGCTGCAGGAAAAAACGTGGAACCTCCACCGACAGGCATTCTTCCCGAATATTCAGACAAAGCCGGATGCCGTCTCCGTAACGCAGCTGTTGAATGGAGAAGTAATCTTGAAGAAGATTTAGTTCCTGTTCCAGAGGAATTGTCTCCCTGCTGTCGCCCAGTGTTTTCCGCAGAAGTTTTGTGAGGGAATTAATTCCGGCGATCACTTTTTCGCGCTGCCCTGCCATAGACAGGTATTTAATGGAGGCCAGCGTGTTATAAATAAAATGGGGATTGATCTGATGCTGCAGGGAATTCAATTCAGCTGCGTAGCGGGTATTTTGTTCCTGGATCAGCTTTTTTGTATAGTATTCCAGTTTGGAGAACATTTCATTGAAGCTGTCTCCGAGCAGTCGGGCTTCTGAACATCCCGTGAATTCCATTCTTTGAGGGCGGATGAGGAGATCCTGGTCTGTAACGTTCTGCATGACAATGGCCAGCCGGTGGATCGGGCGCGTGATCTTCTTAAAGAGATATACAAGAATACCGGTCAGGACAAGCTGGGCGGTGCAGCATAATTTCAAAATACGCAGGACGGAGGGGGAAACTCTGGATGTAATGGCATTGTATTTTGTCAGCTGTAAAATATAAAAGTCAAAATACTGGTTATATACGGCGCAGGGAATCCATTTTTCATCTTTGTATTCCAGAACACCAGGAGCCTGCCTTCGGGCGATGGCAAGAAGGGAAGGATCGTGATCGTTTGGCAGTTTGTCCCTGCTGTCCGAGATGACAAATCCGTCCTCAGCGATGACGGAGAAGTAATTGTTTTCCTGCAGCAGGTCGGCGTAAAGCCTGGTGACACAGGCTTCGTCTATCACGACCAGAATTGTGCCATAATATCTGGAGCGGTAGGGATCGTACAGGGCGTGCGCAAAATAAATATAATTTTCGTTTTCGGTGTAGGGGGTAAGCCCCGGGTAAAAATAAGATATGCCGATACGGCGGTGATTTCTTTCGGCCTGTTTTACGAAGTCCTCATCGAGAATTCCCGTATGTTCCAGGTGCAGGGTCTCATTGTATGTGGTATAGGTTTGGCCGTTTTCTCCATACAGGATCAGGTGGATGTTGGAATTGGGGAAAAACCCGGTATAGGTCTGGAGAAAATCGTGTACGTATTGCTGCATTCGATAATACTCAAAGGTATCCTCCGGCTTTTTTGTGAGATATTGTTTCAGGGAGGAATCACCGGAGAGCTGGATCAAAATATAGATGATCTGCTGATAAAATGTATCAAAACTTTCGTTCAGCTGGGTAAGAGAGTGCTGTTGAGATTCCTGCATGATATCGGCTACATTTTTGTAGTATAGCCTTGTTGTGAGTATGGAGAAAAAAAGGAACAGGGCAGGGAACGACATAACTACCGTCATGATTATCTGAAAAGAAATACTTTTTTTATTCCACATCTTGGATACCTCCAGATAAGATGAATAAAACGAGTTTTACCCGCAAACGAGCGGAACTCGTTTTGTTATAGTATATAATACAAAAACAGGGTTGGCAAACCGCCGCGGATATATACATTGCACAATCAAAAGATAAGAGAAAAGATTCGAAAGATTTTATAAAAACAAAAATATACAAAAGAAAGAGGAAAAAACAGGAGAATATATTTCAAATCTACCAGTAGATAGGAGAAGTAATTCGATAAGAGAGATGATAAGATGTCTATACAAAGAAAGAAGGCCTTCGAAGAGAGTGTTGATTGTTTTAAGGAAGGAGAGGAATTATGAGGAAAGGGATCAGATTACAGAGAATCATGGCAATGGTGCTTGGAGCAGTGCTGCTGACAGGCTGTGGGAACAGCGGGAATACGCAGGCATCGGCGGGGGAAAGTGCTGACAAGGACGGTAATAAGGCTGTCGAGCAGGAAGTGGTACAGGAAACGGCTGCCGGGGATAACGCAGGAAGCGGTGAGCAGGTGACGATTCAATTCTGGCATCAGGGAACATCCCAGGCTGATACGGAATTTGCACAGAAATGTGTGGATTCTTTTGAAGCGAAATATCCTGGTATCAAGGTGGAGATCACAGGCATGTCTTCTACGATCTCCGATCAGGAGACTAAGTTGAATGCGGCTGTACTGAGTGACACATATCCTGATGTTATCCAGCTTGTGCTGGCGGAAGTCGGATCCAGAGGAGCCTTGGGAGATTTCGAGAATCTGGACAGGTTTATAGAGACATGGGAGGAGAAAGACGACCTGTTCGACAGTGCCTACGAAATGGGGAAATACCAGGGAGAACAGGTTGCACTGGGGATCTTTCCAAATCCACAGGTCTATGCATTTCGCAGGGACAAGTTTACGGAAGCGGGTTTGGATCCGGAGAATCCTCCGGCTACGTGGGAAGAGCTGAAAGACGCTGCCGAAGCGTTGACAAAGAGAGAAGGCGATAAGGTGGTGTTTGCCGGCCTGGATATTCCATCGATTGACAGTTCCCTTGTCTTCACTGAGCCATATATGCGCAGTGCGGGTTCGCAGGTAATCGACGAATTGAATCTGAAGCCCGCATTTACGGATCAGGGTGCTGTTGAGGCGTTGACCTTCCTGGGAGAGCTGGCGCAGATGAATGTGTCCATACCACATGATCAGCAGAAGGGGGATGAAAGACCCTTTATGAAGGGTATGGCGGCGATCAGCAATCTGAATCCAAAACAGATCGGACAGTTTAAGCAGGATAATCCGGAGATCGAGGTGGGATATATGCCGGTAATGTCAAAGGATGGCTCGGACCCCGGCGTCTCCTTCTGCGGCTATCAGCTGATAGCAATGGGAGCTGCTTCACGGCATAAAGAAGAAGCATGGCTGTTTATAGAACATATGCTTTCCAACGAGATTGTGTGGATGAGGACGGAAGATTCCAAGGTTCCCATTGTGAAAAAGTCCCTGGAAGAACAGTTTATTCAGTCGGGTGATGCTGAGTTGAATCAGGCAGTCCTTGACTATGTGGAAAACGGTAAAGGAAAGGCTACGGTTCCATGGGTCAGTGTCTACAATAAATATGTGTCCGTTGCCTATGAAGAAGTCATCAATGGAAAGAAAACGGCGCAGCAGGCATTACAGGATGCGCTTTCACAGCTGGAAAAGGAAATACAATAACAGATAAAGTGGCGGGGGTTTGGATGAAAAAGAAAAAGGACGTTACAATCGACCGGTGTGCTTATTGGTTTATTGCTCCATACTATATGTTTTTTCTTCTGTTTGTACTGCTTCCGATTGTTGTCAACATTACCCTGAGCTTTACAGACTTTAACTTGAAAACTATCTCTTTTGTCGGGTTGAAGAATTATTTTGTGCTGGCTCATGACGGTTTGTTTTGGAAATCAGTGCTGAATACATTGATCTATGTAATATTTACGGTGTTTATGACGCTTGTTTTGGGGTTTGTTCTGGCATTGGCGTTAAACAGTGCCGCACTTTGGGGAACCCGTTTTTTCAGAGGCTTTATCTATCTGCCGTATGTCACCTCGATGGTATCCATGTCTATGGTGTGGCTTTGGCTGTACGATCCGACAAACGGTGTATTTAACGTAATGCTGGAGACACTGGGTCTGGAAGCCAGACAATGGCTGTACGATGAGAAACTGGCTCTGGGAGCCATGATCGTTATGGGAGTGTGGAAGGGGATCGGCTATTATATGACGTTATATATTGCCGGATTGAATAATATTCCTTCCTATCTGTATGAGGCGGCATCGATAGACGGCGCGGGCTGTCTGCAGAAGGTTTTCAGCATTACAATACCCATGCTGAGGCCGGTAACTTTCTTTATCGTGATTACGGGTGTGATCAATGCGTTTAATGTATTTGAGCAGGTGAATGTCATGACTGGCGGCGGTCCCATGAATGCAACGACTACGATCGTGCATCAGATCTATACAAGGGCCTTTACGGAATATCGGATGGGCTATGGTGCCGCGGAAGCGGTGTTTCTGTTACTTATTATCCTTGTCTTTACGCTGTTAAATTTTCGGTATGGCAATCAGGGACAGGATTTGGATATTGGATAGGGGGAGAAGACGATGAGAATAAAAAAGAGCACGCGGATCGTTTTGTTTGTATTCATGCTTTTATTTTGTGTGATAATCATAATTCCCTTTCTGATTATGGTTTCCACTTCTTTGAAAACTCCGGCTGAAATTTCAAGTGCAGCGTTCCGGCTCTGGCCGGAGCGCTGGCAGTTTTCCAATTATGTGGAGGCCATGAGGTCGTCCGATTGGGGGAGGTTTTTCTGGAATTCCTTCTATACCACAGTGTTGTCCGTGGTCATCAGTCTGGTGATCAATTCCCTGGCGGGATATGCGTTTGCAAGAATGACGTTTAAGGGGAAGGATTTTCTGTTTCTGCTGGCACTTGTAGGGATGATGATACCGCAGCAGGTTACCATGCTGCCCAATTTTGTGGCGATGAAGTACTTTCCGCTTATGGGAGGTAACAATATTCTGGGGCAGGGAGGGACCGGTCTGGTCAATACTTATGCAGGCATGGTGGCGCCTTATATTGCGGGGGCTTTCGGTGTATTTTTGTTCCGGCAGTTTTTTATGAATTTCCCGAAATCACTGGATGATGCGGCCAAGATAGACGGACTGTCCAGGATGGGAGCGTTTGTCAGGATATATCTTCCGCTGAGTAAGTCTATATTTGCCACATTGATCGTATTTAAAACGACAAGCACCTGGAATGAGTATACCTGGCCGTTGATCATTACAACGCGAAAGAATATGTGGACGGTGCAGCTTGCATTGAGCGTTTTTAAGGAGGAGTTCATTACACAGTGGAATTATCTGATGGCAGCCACTACCCTGATCATGCTCCCGCTTCTTGTGATGTATGTATTTATGCAGAAATACTTCGTGGAGGGAATCGTCACAACCGGAATTAAAGGATAACAGAGAGGGAAAGGGAAAGTTTATGAAAACAGTATTGATATTGATGGATACATTGAATCGAAGATATTTAAGGACATATAACGAAATGGCGAAGGGAATCACACCCAATATAGATGCTTTTTCAGCAGACTGTGCTGTCTACGATAATCATTTTATCGGGTCGGCGCCCTGTATGCCGGCGAGGAGAGATATTTTTACAGGGAGAATGCAGTTTTTGGAAAGAGGCTGGGGTGGGATTGAACCCTTTGATATCACGCTGCCACAGGTGCTGCGGCAGAACGGTGTATTTACGCATATCACGACCGATCATACGCATTATTTTGAGATCGGGGGTGAGAATTACTGTTATCTGTTCAATACGTGGGAATACCACAGGGGACAGGAATTTGATACCTGGATTTCGCGTGTGGAGCAGCCGCCGGTTGATCCGGAAAGCTATGGGAAGAAATCCTCCCAGTATCTGCTGAACAGAACCCGATTTGTCACGGAGGAGGAGTATCCTTCACCGAGAACCTTCCGTTCGGCCTGTGAGTGGGTGGAACAAAACAGGGGAGCGGATGATTTCTTTCTTATGGTGGAAAGCTTTGATCCGCATGAGCCGTTCGATTGCCCGGAAAAGTATCACAGAATGTATGAGGATGATTATAAGGGCAGAGAATTCTGCTGGCCCAGCTATGCGGAGGTGACGGAGCCTGCGGACGCGGTGGAGCATCTGGAAAAGTGCTACCTCGGAACGCTGAGCATGGCGGACCACTGGTTTGGGAGATTGCTGCAGACCTTGAAAGATAACGGGATGTATGAAGATACGTTGATCATTTTTACAACGGATCACGGGCATATGCTGGGAGAGCATGGCTTTACAGGGAAAAATATTATGCACGCGTATAATGAAATGGCGCATATTCCGCTGATGATCCATTTCCCCGGCGGGAAGGAAGCAGGGAAAAGGATTAAGGAGCTGACACAGAATATAGACCTTATGCCGACGATATTGCAGCATCACGGCTGTGCTGTGCCGGATCGGGTCAAAGGCATGAGTCTTCTGGACGTTGTCAGGAAAAAGAACAGTCCCAGGGAACAGGTGATCTATGGCTGGTTTGGCCGGGCAGTCAATGTTTATGATGGCAGATATACTTACTTCAGAGCACCGGCAAGCAGAGAAAATGGGCCTCTATATCAGTACTGTGGGATTCCTTCCACCTGCTGGAGATATTTTGACGAGCGGTATGCGGAGGCGATAGAGATGGGAAGGTTCCTTCCCTATACACGGTATCCGGTTTACAGGATTCCGGTTCTGTTTTCGGAAGATTACTCGGGCAATATCGAGTATGTCATGGAATCCTGTCTCTATGATCTGGAGACCGATTACGAACAGCTTCACAACTTAAAGGATGCGGCAAAAGAAACTGAAATGTGTAAAAAACTGGTGGCCGGGATGCAGGAAGCAGAGGCGCCGGCCGAGCAGTACAGGAGACTGGGGGTGAGAGCCGCCAGATAGGAATACATTTTATGCTGCGATAAAATCATCTTCAACAGGTAAGTTAAGAATCCCGGGTTAAGCCGGGATTTTTAAGTTGCTGACAGAGATCCGGGATGAACCTTGACGAAATATGCGCTTATTGTATATAATTAAGTACAATCCTTGTATACAAAATGCAATCCGGTGGATAAAATACGACACACCGGATCATCATATCATTTAAGAAGGAACTGAGTCTGCGGGAAAAGGCGCGCAGAGACAGAGCAAAAGAGTAAAATAGAACATGCATTTCGGAGAAAGGTGGAATCCTCTATTATGGATAAGACGACACAGAGGGCATATGCGAAGATCAATATCGGTCTGGATGTGCTGCGGCGCAGGGCGGACGGGTATCATGAAGTGAAGATGATCATGCAGACAGTGGATATTTATGATGAGCTCGTGCTGGAGAAAAGAAAGCAGCCGGGGATAGAACTGTGTACGGACAACAGTGAACTGCCGACTGGTAACGACAACCTGATCTACAGGGCGGCAGAGCTGCTGTTTCAGGAAAAGAAGATTACGGAGGGCGTGAACATCAAGCTGACGAAGCGGATTCCCATTGCCGCCGGAATGGCGGGCGGCAGTGCCGATGCGGCGGCGGCGCTGCGCGGGCTGAATGAACTTTTTGATATGGGGTATTCCCTTCCGGAACTGCAGGCGCTGGGGGTCAGGCTGGGGGCGGACATTCCTTACTGCCTCGCGGGCGGCACCATGCTGTCGGAAGGGATCGGGGAGATCCTGACACCGCTGCCTGCGCCACCGGCGGCGTATCTTGTGATCGCCAAACCGGATATCAATGTTTCCACGGCTTTTGTCTATGGAAATCTGCATGCGGACAGATTAACCTGGCATCCGGATATAGACGGCATGATTGATGCGCTGCAGAAAGGGGATTTCCACGGGATTACAGACAAACTCGGCAATGTACTGGAGACCGTTACGGTGAAGGCATATCCGGTGATTGAAGAGATCAAGGAGCTGCTCAGAAAGCAGGGGGCTGAGAATGCGCTGATGAGCGGCAGCGGGCCGACAGTGTTTGGTATTTTCAGGGAAGAGGAGACGGCCAGGCGGGCTGCGGAAGCTGTGGAACACGGTCTGCTGGCGAAGCAGATTTTTGTGACGACTTTTTATTCCCGCGAGCAACGAGCCAAGTAGCTGCCTGCAGCGTGGTCTTTGTTTAAGGAGGACGAGGAGCGGATTGTTGCCAAGGTCAGTATCCTGTTTCGGAGACGGACAGTGTATTGGGGAAAGCTGATTATGGAGCTGACGGGCGATTGTGAGAAGGAAGGGGGAATCTGGTTGTATGGGGGCTAATTTTGAAATGGTAATGAATGAATTTCTTCCTTTAAGAGATGTTGTGTTCAATACCCTGCGCAAGGCCATATTGACTGGGGAATTGAAGCCGGGTGAACGGCTGATGGAAATTCATCTGGCCAACAAGCTGGGAGTCAGCAGAACACCGATCAGGGAGGCGATCCGTAAACTGGAGCTGGAAGGGCTGGTGATCATGATCCCGCGCCGTGGGGCAGAGGTGGCGCAGATCACGGAGAAGAGTCTGAAGGATGTATTGGAGGTACGGCGTGCACTGGATGCGCTCTGTGCGGAGCTGGCCTGCGACAGGATCAGCGATGAAGGAATGGAGAAGTTGAAACAGGCCTGTGATAAGTTTGAATATGCCACTTCCACGGAGGATGCGGCAACGATCGCAGCGGCGGATGTGGCGCTGCATGATATCATTGTACAGGCCACCGGCAATGAGAGGCTGATACAGCTGATCAATAATCTATCGGAGCAGATGTACCGCTATCGTTTTGAATATATCAAGGATGAAAGTCGGCATGATAATCTGGTGAATGAGCATAGAATGATATATGAAAGCATAGTGAAAAGGGACAAAGCGAAAGCGGCCGAGGCCGCCAGACTGCATATCGATAATCAGGAGAAATCTATTATCAGACAGATCAGGCTGGAACAGGAAAATGCGGGAAAGAAGAGAATAAGGAACAGAGTATAAATGCGGATTTGGTAACAATTCGGACGCAGTCCGAATAGTTAAGTATAAAACGGTTACACTCCTTATAACAGCCGGGTGAGGCGGTGGAGAGGAGTGTGATTGCATGTGGAAGAAGCGCATGAAGCAGATAGTCTGGAGCGGATATTGCGATCTGCGCCTGCGGGCGCTGGTGACAGGAATATTTGCCCTGATCTGGTGGGGAGTTCTCTATCCGGAGCTTTGCTTTACGGAGGATACTTTTCAACAGATTGTTGTGACGGACGGTGAAGAGAAAGCGGCGGGGGACGCGGATTACAGGGATATTTTAGATGCGGCGGGAGACGAGATTGTTATCCGGAGCCGATTGTTGGAATGGCTGGAGGAGCAGGAATGGTTCCGGCATAAATCCGCAGATTGAAAGCCGCCCGGATTCCGCATAAAGATCATGGAGGTTGGCATGTGTGAAAGGGAGCAGGATATTTTGAACAACAGGCCCATAGGGGTTTTTGATTCGGGAGTGGGCGGATTGACCGTGGCGAGGGAAATCATGCGGCAGCTGCCCAATGAGCGGATCGTATATTTTGGTGATACGGCGCGGGTTCCCTATGGAAATAAATCCAGGGAGACGATTATTAAGTTTTCCGAACAGATCGTGCGCTTTCTGCAGACACAGCAGGTGAAAGCCATTGTTGTCGCGTGTAATTCGGCAAGCGCTTATGCGTTGGAGGTACTGGAAAAGGAAGCGGATGTCCCGATTATCGGAGTGATTAAATCCGGAGCGAGGGCGGCGATCAGGGCAACCCGGAATGGGAAGATAGGCGTTATTGCTACGGAGGCGACGATAGGCAGCGGTATTTATAACCGATACATAAAGGAAAATGATGCGAATGCAACGGTCCTGGGCAAGGCCTGCCCGCTCTTTGTGCCCCTTGTGGAGGAGGGGCTGTGGGAGGACCCTGTGACGGACGAGATTGCCAAAAGATATTTGACTGAATTGATCGATGTAGGAATTGATACGCTGATCCTGGGCTGCACACATTATCCGCTGATCCGCTCTACGGTGGGCAGGACTATGGGGACGGATGTTACTTTGGTTAATCCCGCCTATGAGACGGCCCATGAGCTGAAAATGCTCCTGCAGGAAATGGGTCTGGAGAGCGATCACAGGCCGGGGCTGGGGACGGAATTGTATCGATTCTTTGTCAGTGATGCGGCGGATAAATTTCAGAAGTTTGCAAACTCCATCTTGACTTACGGGATATTATCTGCGAAGGTAATTAATATAGAAGCGTATTGAGCAGTAAATGATGACAGAATATGAGGCATTCTCCGTATTGACCCGAGATCTTGCACAGCAATGGCATGGAGGACAGAAAGACGATAGATAAACGCTTCGGAATGGAAGAAAAGAATGAGTACTCATATCAGGAAGATGACGGAGGGAAAGCCGACGCCGCTTATACTGTCATTTGCGTTTTCTCTGATGGCGGGCAATATTTTTCAGCAGCTGTATACGGTCGTGGATACGATGGTGGTCGGCAAGGGACTCGGTGTACAGGCACTGGCGGCTTTAGGAGCTGCAGACTGGCTGAACTGGATGATACTGGGCATTATTCAGGGACTTACACAGGGATTCGGCATTCTGATGGCGCAGGAGTTTGGGGCAAAGCATGAGGACATGCTGCGCAGGGTCATCGGCAATTCGGTGTGTCTGTCGGCGATCTTCATGATTATTTTGACGCTTGTGGGACAGGCTGTGGTGATGCCGGTTCTGCATGTCTTACAGACACCGGCGGATATCCTGGGAAATGCGTCTTTGTATTTGCGGATCATGTTTGCGGGCATTCCTATCGTGATGCTGTATAATCTTCTGGCCTGCATACTGCGTGCGCTGGGGGACGGCAGAACGCCGTTAAATGCCATGATTGTGGCTTCTTTTACCAATATTTTGCTGGATATCCTGTTTGTTTTCGGCTTTCATATGGGCATTGCAGGAGCGGCAGCCGCGACGCTGATCGCACAGCTTGTTTCGGCATTTTTCTGTATTTACCATATTCGGAAGATTGAGATGCTTTCCTTCACGCGGTCTGATTTTGGGCTGCATCAGGGTATGACAAGGAAGCTTCTTTTTCTTGGTTCGCCGATGGCGTTTCAGAATGGGATCATTGCGGTGGGAGGTATGATCGTACAGTCTGTTGTCAATGGCTTTGGGGTTATATTTATTGCCGGGTTTACGGCGACAAACAAGCTCTACGGCCTGCTGGAGATCGCGGCGACTTCCTATGGCTATGCCATGGTCACCTATGTTGGACAGAATCTGGGGGCCGGTAAGATCAGACGGATCAGGCAGGGGGTGCGGTCGGCAGTTGTGATCGGAACCGTTACGGCAGTTATAATTGCTGTGATCATGCTTCTTGGCGGTAAGTATATACTGAGTCTCTTTATTTCCGGTACGCCGGAGGAATATGAGATGACCATGAAGGTTGCCTATTACTATCTGGCCATCATGAGTATCTGTCTCCCGATCCTGTATCTTCTGCATGTACTGCGTTCCGCGATCCAGGGGATGGGCAATACGGTTCTTCCCATGTTGTCGGGCGTTGCGGAGTTTATCATGAGAACGCTGAGTGCGCTGCTGCTGCCGATACTTATGGGGCAGAATGGAATCTTCTATGCGGAGATCCTGGCATGGACCGGGGCGGATGTGATTCTGGTTACCAGTTATTTCGTGAAGATCAGAGGATATAGAGGGCAGGAAGAGGAAGCGCTCGGGAAGGTGGGAAGCGATATATGACACGGGAAGTGCTGCTGACAATGAAGGGGCTGCAATTTGATCAGAGGGGGGAAGACTCGGATCTGATCGAGACGGTGGTAGTCGGTGATTATTATAAGAAAAATGACAGGCACTATGTACTCTATGAAGAGATGCTGGAGGGATTTAACCAGCCGACAAAAAACAGGCTGAAATTCAGTGAGCATATGCTGGAAATAAGCCGCAGCGGGCTGGTGAATGTCCATATGGTGTTTCAGGAAAATAAAAAGAATCTGACGAATTATAACACGCCTTTCGGACAGATTCTGATCGGGATCGACACGAAGAAGATACAGATTGAAGAAGAACAGGAGAATATTGTTGTTGATGTGGAGTATGCGCTTGACGTCAATTATGAATTTCTGTCAGACTGTCATATTAAAATCAACATTGCGTCCAAACAAAACAGCGGATTTTCCTTGAATTAAGAAATTGAACTGACAGCCCTCCGAAGAGGGCTGTGTCTTTTGGTTCCGATTATTTAACAGGTTTGGCTCCTGCTTTCTCCTGTGCGCGTTCTACAAGCTGCTTGAATTTGCTTTTTTTCTTCTGTTCAACTACGACAGGCTTGCCGTGCAGTCCTCTGACATCGGTGATGTAGATGCCGCTGACTACGGCCTTCACTTCCTTCTTCACCGGTATGGAATCAAAGATCTTCTCTTCACTGATCAGAGACATGATCTGTGGACCCACTTTAGCTTTAACAATAGGGAGTTTGGAACCGCGAAGCCATTTCGGCGTCTGCTGTATCACTGCCTGTGGAAGCCCGGCATCTTTCATTTTCATGCGTTTCTTGTCGATGATCAGCATGGAAACCGTCTGCTTCATGGCATCGATTTGTGCCTGCTGTTCTTCCTGTTTCTTCTGTGCCTTTCGGCCAAGAAAATAAAGTACGACTACAGCGATAAGCAGAACCACCAGAATAACTGTCAAAACAATGGTTAATGTGCTCATAAAACTACCTCCCGGATGCTTTCTGAATATAGATAATATTTTAACATTGTTTGTCATATTAGGCAACAGGTGAATCGTAATGAAATTTTTTCGAAACTCTTTTAAGAGGGAGAAAATTATGATATATTAATTAAATATGGATTTTGACCGGGCTGTATGGCACCGGGTCATGGGTTGCTACATGAAGGAGGATTATTCTATTATGAAAAGAAGAAGAGCGGAGGTTCTGGCAGCGCTGTTTACTGCAGTAACCCTGCTGACAGGATGCGGTGAGAAGGAGTATCTGAAAGACATTAAAGCCGCTGATTATGTTACACTGGGTGACTACACCGGTATTGAAGCGTCGGCCGAAGAGCCTGTTGTTGAAGATGGAGTGGTGGATTTATATATTGAAATGTATATCCAGTCCGCTCACGCTACTACGGAGGAAGTGACCGGAAGGGCAGTAATGGACGGTGATACGGTGAATATGGATTATACGGGATATATTGACGGGGAGATTTTTGACGGAGGCTCGGCTGCGGGAGCGAGTCTGACCATCGGTTCCCGGCAGTTCATCGACGGGTTTGAGGATGGATTGATCGGAGCCAATATTGGCGAAACGGTTACCCTGAACCTGAATTTTCCCGATCCGTATCTGAACAATCCTGACCTGTCCGGTGTTCCGGTGGTATTCGAGGTGAAAGTGAATGGCATCAGCAAACAAACCCTGCCGGAGCTTACCAATGAGTTTGTGGAGTCCCTGGGGATAGCGGACTGCGGTACGGAGAAAGAACTCCGGGAGTATGTATATGACTACTTCTATCAGGCGGCAGTGCAGACGTATGATAATAAGATCGAATCCACTTTGACGACAGCCGTGATGGCAAACTGCACATTTAAGGAACCGCCGGAGAAGATGAAAGAGCGTTTTGCCAGAAATATCGAAGACGCCATGAGTGCGCAGGCTTCCGTGCAGGGGATGAAGCTGAACGATTATATGCAGAATTACTACGGGATGGACGAAGAGACCTACAAGGCCAAATTTCAGGAAGACTCTCTGGAATTGACCCAGCAGTATATTATGTATCAGGCGATCGCAGATGCGGAGGGCTTGAATCCGACAGAGGAGGAAATGCAGGCGGAAATCGATTATCGTGTAGAAAATTATCACTATGAATCAGAGGAAGATTTCAGGAAGAATTCGGATATTGAGCTTCTGCGGGAGCAGTTGATGCGGGATAAGGTCATGGACTTTCTGAAGGAAAACGGAAAGATAGAGACGATCTCTGCGAAGGATGGGCAGAAGTAAAACAATCGGTAAAAGGTAATAAAGCAGGAATAAGTTAAGAACAAACAGCAATCAGCAAAAGGTAAGCAGGAGAAGGAGAGAACAATTATGAGCAGTATGAACTTGACAGATTTAAAAGATTTGCATCGTAACAGTGGAGATTATATCGACAAAGAAGTGACGGTCGGCGGCTGGGTGAGAAGCATCAGGGACTCCAAAACCTTCGGATTTATTGTGTTAAATGACGGCACCTTTTTTGAGCCGCTGCAGGTGGTGTACAATGATACCCTGGAGAACTTTGAAGCGATCTCCAAATTAAATGTGGGATCCGCGATCGTGGCAAAAGGCAGGATCGTGGCGACGCCGCAGGCGAAACAGGCCTTCGAGATGCAGGCGGAAGAGATTCTGGTGGAGGGCATGTCTACGGCAGATTATCCGCTGCAGAAGAAGAGACACAGCTTTGAATATCTGAGGACGATTTCCCATCTGCGTCCGCGGACGAATACTTTTCAGGCTGTTTTCCGGGTGCGGTCGCTGATTGCTTATGCAATTCACACCTTTTTCCAGGAGCGGGGGTTCGTGTACGTGCATACGCCGATTATCACGGGCAGCGATTGTGAGGGAGCCGGCGAGATGTTCCAGGTGACTACGATGGATCTGAACAATCTGCCCAGAACCGAAGATGGTAAAGTGGACTACAGCCAGGACTTTTTCGGAAAAGAGACGAATCTGACCGTCAGCGGACAGCTGAATGTGGAGACTTATGCGTTTGCATTTAAGAATGTATATACCTTTGGGCCGACGTTCCGTGCGGAGAACTCCAATACAACGAGACATGCGGCGGAGTTCTGGATGATCGAGCCGGAGATTGCTTTTGCGGATCTGACAGACGATATGATGCTGGCGGAGGCGATGCTGAAGCATATTATCCGTTATGTGCTGGAGAATGCACCGGAAGAGATGAATTTCTTCAACCAGTTTGTGGACAAAGGGCTGATCGAGCGGTTAAACCATGTACTGAATTCCGATTTTGCACATGTGACCTACACGGATGCGATTGCGATCCTGGAGAAACACAATGATGCTTTTGAGTATAAGGTAAGCTGGGGATGTGACCTTCAGACGGAGCATGAGAGATATTTGACGGAGCAGGAATTTAAGCGTCCTGTCTTTGTGACGGATTATCCGAAGGAAATCAAGGCTTTCTATATGAAACTGAATGAGGACGGTAAGACGGTGGCGGCAATGGATTGTCTTGTGCCGGGAATCGGGGAGATCATTGGCGGCAGTCAGAGAGAGGATGATCTGGAGCTGCTTACGAAGAGAATGGAAGAGATGGGATTGAACAAGGAAGATTACCAGTTCTATCTTGACCTTCGGAAATACGGTTCCGCAAGACATGCGGGATTCGGGCTCGGGTTTGAGAGATGTGTGATGTATCTTACCGGTATGGGCAATATCAGAGATGTGGTGCCGTTCCCGAGAACTGTTAACAACTGTGAACTTTAACAGGACATGGGGTAGTGCGGATTGAAGGGGTACTGGAAGATGAAGAGAAGAGGGACACGGATTTTCTGTGTGATGATGGCTTTTCTGCTGTTTATAATGACGGCGGAGCCGGTGCTGGCGACCACGATATCCGGTCTGCAGGAAGATATTAAGAAGAATCAATCCCAGCTTAATGATGTTAATAAACAGATCGCGGGATACCAGGATGCGCAGGAAGGCGTGGAGGAAGAGATCAGCGATCTGGATGCGGAGATGGTAGCGCTTTTGACGGATATCAATTTAATCCAGGAGGCGATTGAGGAGACGGAGGAGGATATTGCCAATACGCAGGTTGCCTATGATGAGGCTGTGGCGGAGAAGGATGAGCAGTATGAATCCATGAAGATCCGTATCAAATTTATGTATGAGAAGGGGGATCGGTCATATCTGCAGTTGTTCCTTGAAGCCAAAAGCATGGGCGATATGATGAATAAGGCGCATTATATCGAAGAGCTGTATGAGTATGATCGGAATCTGCTGGAGCAGTATGAGGCCATAGTACAGCAGGTGGCGCAGCTGCAGGACAGGCTGGAGGAAGAGCGGTCGGAGCTTGTGACTTCCAGGACGGAACTGGAGGAGCAGCAGGATTACGTGAACGAAGTACTGGCACAGAAGCGGAAGGAGTACGAGAACTACAACGCTGTGCTGGCCAAGGCAAAGAGGGAGGCGGCGGCCTATACGGCAAAGATCAAGCAGGAGACTGCCCAGATCAGGAAGCTGGAAGAGGAAGAGCGAAAGCGCAGAGAAGAAGAGGAGCGTAGACGTAAGGAGGAAGAAGAGCGCAGGCGTAAAGAAGAGGAGGAGCGCCGAAAGGCCGAGCAGGAGGCGAGTGACGAACAGACGGACGATTCGGAAAGCGCGGACGACGAAGATGAGGGGGAAACCGAGGAGAAGCCGGAGAAATCGGAGGATTCAAAGAAGCCTGAGGATACTGCAGGGAAGCCGACATCCTCTGGCAGCAGTAAGGGGCAGGAGATAGCGAAATTTGCCTGCAAGTATATTGGATACCCCTACGTGGCCGGTGGCACCAGCCTGACCAATGGGGCGGATTGTTCCGGATTTGTGCTGGCTGTGTTTAAGAATTTCGGCTATTCTCTGCCGAGAAGCTCCTATGCACAGTCTGGTGCAGGCAAAGGGGTGTCCTACTCGGAGGCGCAGCCCGGAGATATCATATATTATGGCGGACATGTAGGGATCTATATCGGCAACGGTCAGATCGTACATGCCAGTACGGAACGTTCGGGAATCAAAATAACGTCGGCGACGTATCGGAATATTATTACAGTCAGAAGAATCGTGTAGAAGAGAGAAGAAAGTGCAGGCCTATGGAGGAATCCGGGGCCTGCATTTTTGTAAGTGAATAAACAGTGTTTTATGGCTTACGCTTCCTTTTTATTTGATTTAATCATGGAGAAGAGCCTGGAAGCGGAAATCATGCCAGGCTCATGGATCGGAACGCGTATTGTGGGATTTCAGACAGTACGCCTGCCACAGCAGACCGCAGCTTAAAACAGGCCAGAGAGTTGTTTGTATGCAGGTTTGAAAATTCGAGACAGTATCTGCCGGGACAGTTTTCTGTCGGGTGACGGCTTCTAACGCTTGTGTGAAACGAAAACATCTTTATCGAAATAACAAAATTGTAATATTACTGTAATGTTACTGTAAGGTTAGAGTGTTATTCTGGAATAATAATAAGTCCAATGACAGAATCTATTACAAGAGATGGAAGCCGGAGGAATCAAATACTCGCACGGGCGGGAAAAAGGAGCGATTTTAAGTGGCAGTGATCATTTTAAGCTGGGTTTATATGGTTTTGATCTGTGCATTGACCGGGGTTGGGATGCTGGGCCTGTTTCGGAAAAAACGTTTTTCCATGACCATATATGTTGTGGCAGGCATCGTAGGGATTACCGTCTATGCACAGTTTTTCAGTATTTTTGCAAAGATTGGCATGTGGGCACATGTGGTTCTTGTGGTGATGGCTCTTGTGAGTGGTTATTGTAATCGCAGTACGGTCTGGCAGCTTTGGCAGTCCTGTAAGCCGATATTGTTCTCGTGGGAAGGGTTCTTTTACATTTGTTTTGTATTGTTGATCGCCTTTTTTACCTCCAGAGGAGAGTTTCACACGGATACGAATATCTATCATGCGGCCGCGATCCGGATCTATGAGGAATATGGTCTGGTCAAAGGTATCGGCAATCTGCAGCTGCATTACGCCTATAACAGTTCTTATCTGGCCTTTGCATCTGTTTTCAGCCTGAAATGGCTGCTTGGCAGTTCGTTACATGCAACTACCGGTTTTCTGGAAACGGTAATGTGCCTGTATGCTTTTCATGGACTGCGAGCCTTCAGACAGCATGCTGATCATGTCACGGATATGATGCGGGTCGGGATTTTGATCTACACACTGGTGAATGTGACGCGCAGTATGTCCCCGGCTACCGATTATGCGACGATGTTTTTGGCGCTGTTCATAGTTACTGCATGGTGTGAGAATTTCTTTGAGAAAGGTTCGGATTTTACAGTGTATTGCCTGCTTACGGCTGCGGCGGTTTTTGCGGCGACTTTGAAGTTCTCCTGCAGCCTGCTTATTCTGATCGGTCTTTATCCGGTCTGCCGCCTGGTCAGAGAGAGAAAGTGGAAGGAAATCGGGATTTTTCTTTCCTGTGGGTGTGTGGTGTTGTGCCCTTTTCTGGTGAGAAATTACCTGATTTCCGGATGGCTGCTCTATCCCTTTGAAGGAATTGATCTTTTTCAGGTTCCATGGAAGATCCCGGTGGAATATCTCGTGCATGATGCAGATCAGATCAAGGTCTGGGGGCGCTGTCTGTATGATGTGGACAAGGTGGACATGCCGGCCGGACAGTGGCTGCCGATCTGGTGGGAGCATCAGTTCCGCTATGAAAAGATGTTTCTCGGCGGGGTTGTGCTGGGAACGGCGCTGCAGCTTTTGATGGCAGGGATGAGATTGTATAGAAAGCAGAGACTTCGCCCGCAGCTTGCGGTTCTTCATCTTGCCATATGGGGAAATATTTTCGTATGGTTCCTGATGGCGCCTTTTATTCGGTACGGTCTTGCGTTCCTGATTTCGGTAGTCATGATCGCAGCAGGGGATTATCTGAGTGAAAGGAAGCAGGGGCTGTGCAGCATTGTGGCGGGAAGCCTGGTATTCTGTATTTTGGTGTCACTCAGCCCTTACTGGGATCAGTATGTGACGGATGCCGGTGTTTTTATCAAGCATAATCTGAGGGAACCTTATTATATAGAACAGAAAGACTATGACCGGGGCAGTATGGACAGCTGTGAGATCAACGGAAATACGGTCTATTTTTCCACAGGAGAGGAGATCAACAGCTATCATGTCTTTCCGGGAACGTGTTATAAGCCGATGCTGGAGCGGAGTACGTTGATGGGAGATCGGATTGAAGACGGGTTTCGGGCGAAGTGAAGAGGCTGGTTTCCTTCATGCTTTTTCAATTATTCTGTTATGCAGCGGAAACTTTCATTTCAATAACTGTCGGAATTAAGCATAATTTCAATAACATTTTGAAAGAGTATATTGAGGAGCGTGCAATTCAGATTGCCAATTATATCATTGAGAATAATGCTGCGGTGAGACAGACGGCGAAGAAATTCGGAATCTCCAAGTTTAAGGTATATATGGTAGTAACGAAATGGAAGGGTTTGTGTGGGCTGTACAGTAGTGGAGAACAGGGCATTTGGAGGAATTGTTATAGGGCTTCCAAATGCCTTTTTAAAATATTAGATTGTGAAATGTAAGGCCTGCGGGCATAATAAAATAATAATGGTATGTGGCGATTTTGTATGAAGATAGAAGAAAGGAAATGGCTACGTATGCGTTATACTATAAATGAAATAAAGAATAGGACAAATCCCATTGCAAAAGCATATGGAATTGGACGAATGAGCTTGTTTGGATCTTATGCCAGAGGCGAGGCGGCAGATGATAGTGATGTTGATTTATATATTGAGCGTGGTAGATTGAAAAGTTTACTACAGTATTTTGCATTTATTGATGAACTTGAAAAAACTTTGGAGTGCCAGCAGGAAGGGGTACTTTTGTATGAAGAATGAGGATAGTCAAATTTGCATGCGCATGATTACGAAAATGTTGATATGGAAATCGTCTGGAATATCTTACTGGAGGATATTCCGATGTTAAAGCAAAATATGGAAGCGCTGTTGTATCAAAAGTAAATATCATATACTGTTTTTATGTAGTCATAACCCCTCAGAACACTTCATACAATGTAAAAAAGTGTTCTGAGGGGTTTCCTTTTGAAAGAGTATATTGAGGAGCG
>OFGP01000104.1_pt1 | contig 85479 bp, 71 predicted proteins | sample 1521781 | NCBI WGS metagenome assembly OFGP01 (sample SAMEA3504113, study PRJEB24116) | mouse gut metagenome | biome: mouse gut; feature: mouse-associated habitat; material: faeces | place: Denmark | collected 2011
TTCTGACCGGCGGCTTCAGCTGACGATACTCACCGGTAATATCAACCGGCACCTTCGCCGGTGTGGCTTTGCCGGCGTCCTCCGTCGCCGGATGCCCCGGCCAAAGACAGCCCCTACATTCCGTGCTCTTTCAGATATCCCAAAAGCTCGTCTACCGTTGTGAAAGCCATGCCAGTCACGGTATCCGCGCATCCGTAATAAACGGTTATCCTTCCTGTGGCGGCGTCTGAAAGCGCCGCGCAGGGAAATACCACGTTGGGCACGTCGCCTACGCACTCATAATACTCCTGCGGCCCTAAAATATAATCTCTGGTCCGGCGCAGCACTTTCCACGGCTTTTCCAAATCAAGCAGCGCCGCTCCCATCCGATAGTTGAATCCGTTGCAGGTGGTGATTACCCCGTGATAAATCAAAAGCCACCCCTCGTCCGTTTCAATGGGAACCGGTCCCGGCCCCACCTTCGTGGACTGCCATGCGGAATAATCGCCTCTCTCGGGACTCATCACATGGCGATGCCTTCCCCAGAACTCCAAATCAGGACTCTGGCTGATAAAAATGTCCCCGAAAGGCGTATGCCCGTTGTCGCTGGGCCTGCTGAGCATGGTGTACATCCCGTTAATTTTCCTGGGGAAAAGCACGCCGTTGCGGTTGCAGGGAAGAAATGCGTTCTCAAGCTGCACAAATTTCCTGAAATCAAAGGTGTACGCAACGCCAATCGTAGGGCCATGATATCCGTTGCACCATGTAATATAATACCTGTCCTCAATAAAGCACACCCGCGGGTCATATCGGTATTCCCGCACAAGCACTTCCTCGTCCGCTCCCTCAAAGCAGATTGGCCTATCCTCGATTTCCCAGTTAATACCGTCCCTGCTTCTGCCCGCAAAGATATCCATACTGATGGATTTGCTGTCGCAGCGGAACACACCCGCATAACCACCCTCAAAAGGCACTACTGCGCTGTTGAATACACTGTTGGAAATCCGGTTTCCATCCCGGCCGATAATGGGATTTTTGCTGTAGCGCCACAAAGGCATCTGATATCCTTCGGGCTTTTCCTCCCAGGGAATGCCCGGCAGCGCCTGTCCGATAATTTTGCTCATAGTATTGTCCTCCGTTTCTTTTTTAATTTTATATCATATTACTTATATCCAGTGACGATAACATCTGTATCATCCACTTACATTCCCTGCCGCTTCGGCAACATATCCTGACTGCCGAAAGACCTCGTCCAACATCTGCGCCGTCCGCTCCCTCATACCGAATTTCTCCATAACCTTACGGTAACCATTTCGGGCAATCTGCATTCTTTCGTCCTCATGCGCAAGATAATACTCCGCTTTCCGCACCAAATCCTCCATATCCGTATATATCACAAGTTCTTCCCCGTCCGCAAAGCAATCCGCAATTTCTGGCTGATAATTTGTAAGGCAAAACCCCTGACAGCTTAAGATATCGAAAACCCTTTGGGGAATCCCCGATTCAATGGTTTTTGACGTGATATTCAAGTTAATCCTGCTGTTATGGTATATCAGCGGGACTTCCTTCTGATAATCCGCATATCCCATCTTCCGTAAATTGCCATTGCATAACGACTCCGGAAGCTTTGAAGCCGTATACAGCTTTACCGGGAAACGCCCGCTAAGCCTGCCAAGCGCTTCTTCCCTTTCTCTTGCGCTTACCTCCATTCCAAGCGCATCCGCCGCCATCTGCCGCAGGTCCTTATAATACTCCTCCCCCAGTGAAATGTTGCAGGCTTCTGCAATTTCTACCGCCATCTCCTCCGGCAGCGAATCCCTCAGAAGATTATACCCGTACACCTGCAACTGGGAGCTGATAAGCCCCTCCACATACCCTGACGTGTAATCTGACAGCTTCCTCTGCCCTTTCCGGCCAGCCGCCTGACGCAGACGGTTTTTTTCTTCATTATAAAGATTTCCCACAAAGGAAATATCACACTGGTATTTTGCTTTCAGCGTCCCGTTTTCCCTCTCAAGCCTCTGCACCTTCTCAAAAAAATCAGGCTCCCCGGCTAACGGATAATGATAGCAGTGAGCCGCCCCTAAAGCCGCCATCCGTCCTGCGTAAACTTCGTCAAAGCAAAAAATATAATTGCATTCGTTGGTAATTGTTTTGGACTGTAAAGTATAAAGCGGGCAGTCATAAATCCATGATATATATGGGATATGGTTAATTTCACATATCATGGAAATCAGAGGAAAATAATCATAGCTGATAACAGCCCCTACACGATTGGCATGAAGCATCCCTATCAGCTTCTCTGCAAAGGGAGCGTTCGCATGATAATTCTGCCACTTAGCCTCATCTGTCAGCTCCAGATGGCCTCCAGCCGCTTCATCTATCGCCCTGCAAAGCATCGGCTCATTCAGAGAGCCCCATCTGTAGACCAGTATTTCTTTTCCCATGGCACACCCTTTCACCCTGCAAAACTTTTATTTCTGCGGACAACGAGCCAAGCAGGCATGCTTGCATGCACATTTGGCGACTGCCGCAGGGGCCAATACCCCGCAGCTCTGCTACGTTGCAAGTTTGATGCCCCGTCAGCTTGCTGCGGGTTTTTGACTTGCTGATTTTCCCGATAAAATCCGCCCTTTACAGGCAGCCCGCAAAGACAAACAAAACACGTTCCGGTAATTGTGATTATCCGGCATTTATGTTATTATGATTTTATCATATATTAAAGAAAAAGAAAACATCGACACTATCTTCCGAAAGGGAATTGCTTTATGAATAATACACCAAACTTTTCACCCATAAGAATCAACATTGCCACAGCCTTAAACAGTAAATACATGCGTTATGCCTATGTCATGCTGACATCTTTATTTACCAATCAGCCGGACGCGGATATTCACGTATATCTTCTGCACAGCGATTTATCGCCGCAGGATATCGCATATCTGCAAGAACTGGCAGACGAATACCACCACATAAACTTTCTGCCCGTGAAAAGAGAGGATTTTTCCGCTTCCCTGCCCACTACCGCCGCATGGACTCTCGAGACCTATTATCGTCTTATGCTACCTGATATTCTGCCGCAGGAAGTTGACAGGCTTCTGTATCTGGATGTGGATATGATTATCGATAAGCCAATCAAAGCTCTTTATGAAACCGACTTTGAAGACTATTATTTTTGTGTCTGCCGGGATATGGGGTTTATTAATGACCCAACTACAATCCCTTTTCCTGACGGCAGAAGTGAATTATTTAAAGAACATCTGGCCCGCAATTTCACTTATTTTAATGCCGGCATGATGCTCTGGAACATTAAAAAAGTTCGGGAAAAATATACTTTTCAGACCTATATGGATTTAGCTCGCGCCTTAAACTATAAACTGATTGCCCCTGACCAGGACTTACTGAATTATCTGCACTGGAATCAAGTGAAATTTCTTGATGAATACCAGTATGACCTTTTCTCAAAAATGGCCTACAACAGTGGCGTTCACTATGAGGACGTCAAAAAGGAGACCACCATCATTCACTTTGCCGGTATGAAGCCCTGGGAGGGACAATATATCCACTATGATATCGAGCAACTATGGTGGGATTATGCAAAGCTCACTCCGTTTTATACAGAGCTGATGGAAGAATTTATGCATGCCTGCATCAATGACCCTACTGTTCCCGATACCATGTGGCATTTGTCAGAGGATAAAAAAACTCTTCGCAACGAGCTCGACAAGACCAGCGCCATGTGTCAGAAGCTTTTACAGCTTCTTCAAAAGTGATGTGCCGGAAGCATATCCATATACATTATTGTGTACAAATTTATGCTTAACTGCCATTAAATTTCAGATAAATGAAAGGACAAACCATGACTCCCATATCCATCTGCATCATTGCCAAAAACGAAGAAAAACATATGGAGACTTTTCTTTCCTCCATTCAAAAGCAAATGGGAAATTATCCTTACGAAATTGTTTTTGTAGATACCGGTTCCACTGACCGCACCGTCTCTATTGCTAAAAAGTACACGGACAAAATTTTCTCCTTTGAATGGGTACAGGATTTCAGCGCTGCCAGGAATTATTCTCTTGGCTGTGCGTCCTATGACTGGATTCTGGTTTTAGATTGTGACGAATATGTAACATCTTTTGATACCAGAGATATTTCCAGAATGATTTCTGATTTCCCTGATGCTGTGGGAATGATTTCTCGCCGTAATCATTATGAAATGAACGGCACAGACAGTGTGTACACCGACCAGGTGGAACGCTTTTTTAACCGAAAACTCTACCATTACGACTTTCCCATCCACGAACAGGTAAGAGCGCGAAACGGACAGCCCTATGAGCGAGTCGAGCTCTCGCTTACTGCGGAGCATCAGGGCTACAGCGGTTCTTCGGAAGAAATGAAGAAAAAAGCTGACCGGAATAACGAGCTTCTCTTAAAAATGCTTGAAAAAACTCCCGACGACCCTTACCTGTATTTTCAGATAGGCCAGTCCTACAATATGCTGCATGATGATGAAAATGCCTGCTATTATTATGGAAAGGGGTTGGAATATCCTGTCGAACCTCAGTTTGAATATGTACAGATGATGGTAATCGGCTACGGCTATGCCCTGCTCCACTTAGAACGCTATGATGAAGCTCTGCAATTTCAGAATATTTATGACGAATTTTCTTTTTCCGCTGATTTTGTCTGCCTGATGGGACTGATTTATCTAAGGAATGGCCTGGTAGTGCAGGCTATGAAAGAATTTTTGAATGCAACCACAATAAGCCATGTCCACGTAGAAGGCGCCAACTCTTTTATTCCCACCTTTAACATGGGATGTATCAATGAAGTTTTGGGGGATATCGATACTGCCGTTACCCTCTACCGCAAATGCGGCAATTTTAAGCCTGCACTGGACAGACTCGCAGAGCTGAAACGTTAATCCTCCCGCTCGGGCGCGCAAATAGAAACCTCATTCTCCTACGCGCCCACACATCTTTTTTGAAACTCATCAAAACGTACGCTTAATTCTGCTATTTTATGGCTTTCTCCGACCATATAGCGTTTTCCTTCTTCAAAATGGTTCGACAATACTTCTATGCCCTTTTTGTTCTCAAGCGCAGTCTGATAAGTCACCTGAATTTCTTTGCTCAGATGGTATTCCACCATATCAATCTTTTCATCCATGGTGTCAAGGCGGGTTTCAACGGCATCGAGACGAGCTTCCACAGTGTCAAGACGTTTCTCCACGGCATCGAGACGAGTTTCTACAGCGTCAAGGCGTTTCTCCACAGCATCCATGCGTTTCTCCAAGGCACCAATACGGACTTCCAGCCTATCAATACGGGCTTCCAGCGCATCAATACGTTTTCCCAGCTCCTCTATGGCCTCACTCAGTCCTTTAATACCGCCAGCTATCAATTCAAGCCCGGCATTTAATCCCTGAATCTGATTGCTCATACTATTCAGGTACACTATGACCTTCTTCACTCCAAACATTATAGTTTCCTCCTTCCTTCTATACTCTCACCATTCAAAGACTTCGCAGCAATCTGCTGGTGATGTAAATCCATCATATGGCAGTATTTTCTGAAAGTCAAGGCGTAAAAAAGCTGTGAAAAAAAGTTGCACAATACAATATTCTGTGCCATTTCGCTATGTTTTTCTATATATAGTGCATTTTCTTATTCCACCATGCTTAAAAGGCTATTGATAATTCTTCATTTTCGTTACTTTTACTCTAAATATATTTACGAGCAGACTCAGCAATATCTACTTATGCTCTTCATCTGATAACCGGTTCATATTTATATGGTAACTTTATTTCTTTCATGATATGATATTTCCATCAGGGTATTCAGATTTTTGATAAACCTGCATGACGAAAAATCATTGACTAACATTAATTTCACAACAACAGGAAAGGATTTTTATTATGATACCTATATCCGTATGCATTATTGCAAAAAACGAAGAAGTTAACATTGAACGCTGCCTTTCATCCCTTGCTCCGTACGGCTTTGAAATTGTCGTAGTGGACACAGGTTCCACAGACAGGACAAAGGAAATAGCCGCTAAGTATACTGACCACATTTTTGACTTTGAATGGACGGATAATTTCAGTGAAGCGCGGAATTATTCCCTTCGAATGGCCTCCAATAACTGGATTTTTATGATGGATTGCGATGAGTGGATTGATTCTATTGATATAGAAGAAATGAATTATTTCCGAAAAAAAATGCCTGAATATGCCGGCTCCATCACCCGAAAAAATATCACCGGCGACCCCGGAGATACAAGTAGTACCAATATATACAACGACCGCACGGAGCGCCTCTTTTCCCGCAAGCATTATTACTACACAGGAGCGATTCATGAACAGCTCACTCCAAAGCATGGAGGGGAATTTAAAACCTTGCTCCTAAATACCTTCATAGGTCATACCGGGTATTTTTTGACCCCTCAGGAACAGGCGCAAAAGGCAAAGAGAAATTTGAAACTGCTGTTTGACCAAATGGTAGCCTCGCCAGGCGACCCTTATGTTTATTTCCAGATAGGAAAATCTTTTCAGGCTATAGATGATTTTCAAAAAGCCATTCCTTTTTATGAAAAAACTCTCAGCTTTGATTTAGACCCTTCCCTTGCCTATGTTACTATGGCAATGGTTGCATATGGCAATTGCCTTCTCTACACAGGACAGGCACAAAAAGCATTAGGCATTTATCAGAGCGTATACGATTCCTTTACCCATTCTGCGGATTTTGTTTTCGTAATGGGACGGATTTATATGGAAAATCAGATGTACGAGGAAGCTCTGGATGAATTCCAGAAGGCAACTACCTTTGAGTTTTCAAATACTGCCGGTACTAATTCTTATCAGGCTTATCATCAGATAGGACGAATTTTAAATATGGCTGGTGAAAAAGAGATGGCCATTAAATACTTTGAACTTTGCGGAGATTTTCCTCCTGCCCTTGAAGAACTTCAAATTTTGAAAGAAGCTCCCGAGGGCATCTAGAAGGAAAGCGAGGGTATTTAAACTTATAGTCTGCAAGGATTTTCATATTTCAGTATAGAAAAGAAGGATTGGCGTACGCCAATCCTTCCTGATAGTTACATTTTCTAATTTACAATGACCTGGTTTATTAGCCAAGTAAGGACAATACACCCTGATTGCTCTGGTTGGACTGTGCCAGCATTGAGGTACCAGCCTGTGCCAGAATCTGGTTGTTCGCGTACTGAACCATGGTTGTAGCCATATCTGTATCACGAATTGTAGCCTCAGCACTTGTGGTGTTCTCAACTACGTTATCCAAGTTCGCAATGGTATGCTCAAGACGGTTCTGAACAGCACCGAGGTCAGACCTCTGTAAGGATACTGTCTGCAGAGCACTCTTAACGAATGCATTCAAACTTGCAAAATCTTTAGATGTTGCATATGTGCTAGAATCAGATGATACATAGTTGGTTTTGAACGTATCAATTACATCTGTTGCTGTAACATTAACAGTAACCGGTGCAGCACCACTCTTATCCACCCAAGAACAATTAGTTGCTTTAGCAGCCAAGTTAGCCATATTCATAGAAGTAATGGAAATATCAATATGCTGTCCGGCTTCTGCGCCAACCTGAAGTCCCTTGCCAGTAAAGGAGCCATCTAACAGATTCTGCTCATTGAATGTAGTAGTATCGGCTACACGGTCGATTTCTGTCATCAGCTGTTTGATTTCAGCCTGGATATAGGACTGGTCAACAGATGACAATGTGCCGTTCTCACCCTTAACAGCCAGTTCGTTCATACGCTGTAACATGTCGTGAACTTCGTTCAGAGCGCCTTCTGCTGTCTGCACGCAGGAGATACCATCCTGTGCATTCTTGGAAGCCTGTGTAAGACCTCTAATCTGCCTTCTCATTTTCTCGGAAATGGAAAGACCTGCTGCATCGTCAGCCGCACGGTTAATCTTGTAACCGGAAGACAGCTTCTCTGTGGTCTTAGCCTGGCTGGATGTGTTTACTCCTAACATTCTGTTAGAGTTCATTGCTGTAAGATTGTGTTTTACTATCATTGACATAATATATTCCTCCTTGAATTTAACGCCGCTTCCCTGCGTACGTTTTGGTGATTTTTGGCAGCTTTGCTTTCGAATTCGTACGCATCCAAAAACAAAACCGCTCATTGTTTTTTAAGTAAGTTTCGGATATTTCATATCCGTGGAAACTGTCCGGTAAAAACCGTTGCTTCCCTTTACTTGTATATTATATCGGAGCGTTCTTCGAATACTTTATACTTAATTTCAAAATTTTTTTATTTTCTTTTTCTTCTTTTTTCTTCTCTCAGGTTAACAGCAAAAAATATCCAGTATATAACTTCTCCTTTGTTTTTTTACTGCTTTCATATATAATATAATAAAATTACTGCAAATCTGTATAAGTCAAAGACCTCTGTGGCAACCGCCAAAAGTGCATGCAAGCATGCCCGCTTGGCTCGCTGCCCGCAGAAATAAAGCAGCCGGTTAAATAACCAGAGGCACCGGCAGAAATGAGTAAATCCATGAAAATTATAATCCACCGTTACGGCAGCATCTGCGAGCCGGATATTATAGAAGCCTTCCAGGCATGCAATATTACTGTTATTGAGGATTCCGCGGAAATCCGTCTGAAATCCATCAGCTCCGAGACCAGAATCAGGATGCTGGGAGAACTGGTTCTGACACATAAGCCTGCTTTTGTGTTCAGTATTAATTTTTTCCCTTATATATCCGAAATCTGCGAGAGGCTAGGTGTTTTGTATGTCTCTCTGAGCGTTGACTGTCCTGTACTGGAATTATTCTCCTGCTCTGTTAAAAACAAGTGCAACCGTATTTTTCTGTTTGACTACATGCAGTATCAGAAATTTTATCCTGAAAATCCTGAGGGGATTTTTTATCTTCCTTTAGCTGCCAATACCGCAAGATGGGAAAAGGCGCTGTCCGCCGTCTCTGAAAAGGAAGCCGGGCTGTATCAGTGTGACGTTTCTTTTGTCGGTTCTTTATATAAGGAAAAGTCTCCTCTTTCCGGGCTTAAACTGGATGATTTTGTCAGGGGGCTTGCAGACGGAATTATAGAGGCGCAGTTAGGAATTCCCGGATGCTCTGTTCTGGAGGAAGCGCCGACAGAAGCGTTGATTTCTGCTGTCAGAAAGGCGGATTCTGCTTTTTTCAGGCCAAAGGACAGCTTTACGGATACGGATTCTTATGTTCTCTCCCACTACTACCTTGGAATGCAGGCTTCTTCACTGGAAAGAATACGGACGCTCGCAGAGCTTGGGAAAGAATTTTCCGTTAATTTGTATACCAGAAGCGATATCGCGGATTTAAAGGATATTCCCGGCATTTGCTGCCGTGGCGGAGTATCCACCCATTCTGAAATGCCCAAGGTCTTCCGCTACAGTAAAATCAATTTAAATATCACCATGCGTTCTATCCAGAGCGGCTTATCCCAGAGAATCTGGGACGTTTTAGGCTGCGGAGGTTTCCTGCTTACCAATTACCAAAGTGAAATCCCTGAATATTTTACAATCGGGGAGGATTTGGAATGTTATGAAAATCTGGCAGATTTGAAAGAAAAGATTGCTTTTTATCTGGCACATGATGATGTCAGAAATGAGATTGCCCAAAACGGCCTGAAAAAGACAAGGGAACAGCATACTTATATTCATCGTGTTTTACAGATTATGCGGATTTTATTTCCGCAGGCGGTTTAAACTATTTTTCATCCGCCACCTCACATATTCAAATAGTTTTTCATACCATTTACTTTCCATATAAATACGGCTCATGTAAAAACATGAGCCGCATAAAATTTTATTTTTTCATATCCATGATACTTGCGTCTTCCCGAACCGCTTTATTTAAGTTCTGATAATAACTGTAGGCAGCTTTTGAGGACTTGCGTCCCTGCCCCAAGGCTTCCCGCTCTCTTTTGAAATGAGCGCTGACCATATCTTTGTTACGGGCCTCCTGCGCCTGAATAGAAACGCTCTTTTCCGTCACCTGGCTTATCAGCTCCTGCAGACGTTTAATCTGGTCAGCATACTGATTTCTGTCCCTGTCCAGTTCATTTTTTATCTGTTCATAGACGGTTTCAAAGCCTTCGTCCAGCTTTTCGAGCTCCTCGATGCAGGCGTCTTTTTTGTCCACAAGAGCATCAAACTGCTCCATGTCAAAACTTTCGTCTTTCAGCAATTCGCTCTGTGAAAGATTGTATTTTTCAATACTTTCCAAAACTGTTTTTTTCTTTTTCAGGCTGTCCTCTAATATGTCCAGATAACTGCTTGTCATTTCAATACCATGCCTTTCCGGGTCTGCTCATCGGGTAAACAGTTTAAAGTGCGCCGCTGGCTCTGTTAATACGCATTACCTCTTTCCAGGTATCCCGCATGGAACGGATATGTCCGCAAACCTCTTCAAGAATCTCTTTATCCTTCTTTATGTTTGCCTCAATCAGCCTGCGCTGCAGATATTCGTAAACCTTGTCAAATTCTTTGGCAACCGGATATTTCATATCCAGAGTCGCCCGAAGGTGGTCTACAATCCTCTGGGTCTTGACGATATGAGTGTGCGCCTTCTGAATATCCTTGTGTTCGATTGCAACAATAGCAACGTTACAGAATTTAATAGCACCTTCATACAGCATCAGCACCAGTTCCGCCGGGGTTGCTGTCAATATTTTACTGTTATTATACTGGTTAAAAGCGTTGGATAGCGCCATGTTATCAGCCTCCTAATAAGCCTGCTAAAGCATTCTGACTGGACTGCATTTTAGCCATTGCAGTTTCCATTTTACTGAACTTAGCATACCACTTATCCTCATAAGCTGTCAACTTTTCTTCCATGTCTTTAATCTTGCTGGTGTAATCGTCATAGTCGGACTGCATCTTCTTGTCATCATAGAAGTTGCCGTAGCTGCGGTAGCCGGTTACCGACTTGGACATATCAAACATCTTGCCGTATAATTTCTGTGAAAGCTGTGAAAAGAAATTAATCACAGTATCCGGGTCGCTTGCAATCATTCCTCTAAGCTTGTCGGCCTTGCCGGAGGTCTCCGCATCGTCAGCGTCGCCGTCAATGTGGTACATATTTCTTTCATTTTCTTCCGCATCGAAATATCCCAGCGTATCAATACCGAAGTCAAACAGGTACATGGTCTTGCCGCCCACCTCAATGCCGCCGTTCATGATTTCTCTCAATGAAGAACTCACTGACGACAGGTTTTCGTCCTTGCGGAGGATGGAATCTTTAATCTTCTTCTCCCACTCCTCGATTTCGCTGTCGGACATGCTCATCTTTTCGTCGTTGGTAAGCGGTTCGTATCCTTTGGCCGAGCTGGCGTTGTAGAGCTTATCCATCTCATTCATTACTTCGTTATACTGCTTTAGGAATCCCTTAATCATATCGTAGATTCCGTCAGTATCCATCTCAGTGGTCAAAGTAACTGTTTCGCTGGATTCAGTTAAGGCTGTGATGGTAAGGCCGTTGATATCAAAAACGTTGTTTTTGCTGGTGAAAGTTGCGCCATTTAAGACGATTTCAGCGTCCTGTCCGTCTACCTTGGTGGCATATTTTTCTCTCTCTTCCGCTGGAAGCTTGGCAAAGTCTTCTGCGGAGAGACTCGTGGTCTCCAATCCCAATTTTTTGAGAGCTTCCTGACCAACTGCATCACCTGCTGTTATCTTAAAATCGCTGTTACTGCCGTAATCCTTTGAACTGATAAATAATCTCTGCTGATTTTCATCAAAGCTTGCATTAAGCCCTGCGCTCTTCAACTGACTCAGAACATCGGAAATTGTTGTCTTTTCCGATATATTGATATCAACTGTTTTACCATTTGTCTCAAGGGAAATCTTACCGTCACCGTCTGCCATTCCAAGGTCTTTCAGCGTACTCAAAGCATTCGCATTTCCGCCACTCTTAGTTACCTTCCCCCCAGTCAGATACCCAATCTTTGCAAGCTTATTCACTTTCAGCGTCTGAACACCGTTTACGGCTCCATCACCGGTAATAACACTCGCAATACTGCTGTTGGACACCTTCGTGGTTCTCTTTGTATAGGCTTCGGACAGATGCATACCGGACACCTTGCTCTGCAGGCTCTTGAGCTTCTTGTTCAGCTCGCTCCAGGTATCCTGTTTGATTTTTAATTTTTTCTGTTCTTTTGTCTTGTCGTCCACTTTGGTACGCCTTGCGGCCACCAGCTCCTGGATAATGGAATCCGTATCGAGGCCGGAATACATTCCGGTTAATCGCATTGCCATAAAAAACTCCTCCTATCTTCTCTCATCCACCAAAAGACCAGCAAGCTCCCATGCCTTTGCAATCATATCCAAGGTCTTCTCGGGAGGAAGTTCCTTGATTACCTCCTTGGTTTCCTTGTCTACGATTTTGATGGTCAACCTGTTTGTTTTCTCATGGATGCCAAAAACTGCCTCGGAATGAGACATTCTTTCATTCAGCTTTTCTACAGCTTTTCTAATCTGTTCATTAGTAAGCTGGTCGCGCCCGTTGTTGCTGTAGCTGCTGTCCTGTCCGCTCTGGCTGTCCTGCTTTTCCACGTTGGCCACCTTGACGGTAGTCGCGTCGTATGAAGCCGGCTGCTCCTGCGTAGGAACATCCATGTTCTCTACTTCTGGTCTCTCCGCACGCCTTACCGGCTGCGTTGTCTGTGCCTGAAATGTCATGACACTGTTTAATGGTTCTATTGCCATTGAGAATCACCTCCATGTGATATAGTATAGTAATGATAAAAATTTGAATAAAAACTATAGAGTATTCCTGTCTTCTAAGTATATATCGGAAAATATGCAGAAAAATTTATAGAAAAAAATAAAAAACGCTTTAGATATTTAGCCGGACATTTCCCTGACCCTTTCACAGACTTTTCACTTTTTCACCATAAATTTATCACAAATCCTCCATTTTTATTTCACTTTTATTTTTTAAACTTTTTGATAAATTTTATTAAGGAGGTTTTTATGAAAATGAAACAGAAAATATGGGGATTTCCCGCACACACTCACACAGGCCAAAAGGCCGTTACTGTAATCGCCGCGTTTTTGGCGGCCCTTTTGTATATGGCTTTTTCGAGCATTCAGGTACATGCCGCGGAAGGCTTCAACCTGTACACAGACACTCCGGGCATTTATGTGACTGCCGGCGATTCCGTAAGCTTTGACCTGCATCTTGCCGGCGGCAACGCAGCGGAAAAGGATGTCTCTCTTTCCGTTTCTTCCATTCCTGACGGTTTTGGCGGCTACATAAAAAGCGGGAACTATGAGGTTTCCAGGGTTCACACCAGCGGGGAAACTTCTGATATTATCGCTTCTCTCCAGGTAACGGTTCCCTCCGAAGCCTCCGAGGGCGTCCATGAAATTACGCTGCATGCCGTTTCACAAGACGGTTATGAAGACGACCTGACGGTAGAGCTCACCGTCAGCAGCCTGGAAGCGGGCGAAAGCAATTTCCATGTGGAATATCCCGACCAGGAGGGCGCTTCCGGCACTTCCTTCACCTACTCCACCACAATTGCCAACAATACTTTATCCACACAGAATTACAACTTTTCTTCCGATGCGCCTGCCGGGTGGAATGTTTCTTTTACAAGCGATTCCAAGCAGGTTTCCAGTCTTGAAATCGAATCCGGGAGCAGCGCCGGCGTTACCATCACGGTTACTCCCCCGGACCAGACCGATGCCGGCGAATATCAGATTGGCTGCGCCGCCACTTCTGCAAGGGAACAGCTTTCCACCACATTGAATGTCACCATTCTTGGCTCCTATGACATGGAGGTGTCAACTGCGGACGGACGGCTTTCACTTGACGCTTACGCCAAAAAGGAGTCGGATGTCAACCTGAAAATTACCAACAACGGAAATATCACTCTTGAAAATATTTCCCTGTCCGCCTCCGCGCCCGCCGGATGGGAGGTTTCCTTTGACTCCACTTCCATCGATAAGCTGGAAGCCGGCGCTTCTGTCGATATCACCGCACATATCACGCCCGGCAGCGATTCTCTGACAGGGGATTATATTACGGTTATCTCTGCGTCCTGCGACAATCAGTCTGATTCGGCCGAGTTCCGTATCACCGTCAAGACGCAGACCGGATGGGGTGTTTTCGCCGTTGTCATCATCATTGCCGTAGCCGCCGGATTATATTATGTTATGAAAAAATATGGCAGGAGGTAGCTTATGACGATATCAGAAAAGGGAACTCCCGCCGTCATCTGGACAAAGGGGCTTACCAAAAAATACGGAGAGCTGACAGCGGTGGACCATTTGGACTTGACCGTCTTTAAGGGTGAGGTCTTCGGCCTGCTGGGTCCGAACGGCGCCGGCAAGACGACAACAACGCTGATGCTTCTCGGGCTTACCGAGCCTGACGGCGGAGAAGCTATAATCAAGGATTTAAACTGCACCAGGGATTCCATCGAGGTGAAAAAGGCTGTCGGCTATCTTCCTGACAATGTGGGTTTTTATTCCGGCATGACGGGGCGGGAAAATCTCCGCTTTACCGGCAGGCTCAACGGACTGGAAGGAGGAGCGCTGGAAGAAAAAATCGACGAGCTCCTTGTCCGCGTCAATATGGTAAAAGCCGCTGATAAAAAAACAGGCGCCTATTCCCGGGGAATGAAACAGAGGCTTGGAATCGCCGATGTTTTGATGAAGGACCCCGAAATCATCATTATGGACGAGCCTACTCTCGGCATCGACCCGGAGGGTGTGCGCGAGCTCATGTGGCTGATTCGGGACCTTGCGGAGCGGGACGGCCGGACCATACTGCTCTCCTCCCATCAACTGCACCAGGTACAGCGCGTATGCGACCGCATGGGCATTTTTGTGCAGGGGAAAATGGCGGCCTGCGGCACGCTGGAAGAGCTGGGAAGGCAGATTGACCATGACGGAATTAATACCCTGGAGCTGTCTGTCTATCCCGATAATATCAGGCTGCAAAATATTTTAAAGAACACAAACGGCGTAATCGATATGGAAAAGAACAGCGATATTTATATCATTCATTCCTCTTTTGATTTGCGCAGGACTCTGTCAAAGGAGCTGGCCTGTCAGGGCTACACGATTATGCATATGCGGCAGGCCGGAAGCGATTTGGACGAAATATACCGAAAATATTTTGAAAAGGAAGGTGAGCGGATTGAAGCAGGAAATAACACTGAAAAGAAATAGAAAAGTTCTTTTTGAAAAGGAAACGGCTGATTTCATTAACGGCAGACGCATGTTCTTATTTATCCTGCTGATGATGCTAATCACAATAACCGGATTTTACGCTGCCGTATCGGGTCTGTCCGACGCACTCGACAGCGGAAATTCGTCCTCCGGTTTCCTTTTTCTGAAGCTGTTCACTGTCAGCGCCAATTCCATCCCTTCCTATAATTCCCTGCTGGCGTTAATGGGACCGTTTATAGGTATTTTCATGGGATTCGACGCTATAGGCAGCGAGCGGACGGAAGGAACGCTTAACCGTCTGGTAAGCCAGCCCCTTTACCGGGACAGCATTATCATCAGCAAATTTCTGGCCGGGCTGTTCATCATAGCCGTAATGGTTTTCTCCTCAGGACTTTTGATTTCCGCAGTAGGCTTGCTGAAAACCGGCCTTATCCCTTCGGGCGGAGAAGCAATGCGGCTGCTTATTTATCTTTCCTTTTGCGTGGTTTACATCGGTTTCTGGCTGGCGGTGGCCATTCTCTTTTCCACAATATGCCGCCACGCCGCCACCTCTGCGCTGGCCTGCATTGCGGTATGGCTGTTTTGCTCCATTTTCGTAAGCCTGTTGGCCGGTATCATTGCAGACGCCCTGTATCCCGTAAGCGGTAACGACCTGCAGTCCCTGATGAATGAGGTGCGGAATTATTCCTGCGAGCAGAATATCAACCGCCTCTCTCCCTACTATCTTTTTGGCGAGGCTTCCGCTACCCTTTTAAACCCGGGCGTGCGTTCCGTGAATGCAGTCACCATGATTCAGTTATCCGGCGCCCTGAGCAGCACTTTGTCTGTCGGGCAAAGCCTGCTGCTGGTATGGCCGCATCTGACTGCCCTTGCGGCTCTGATGCTGATTGCATTTGCCATTTCCTACGTATCCTTTATGCGGCAGGAAATCCGGGCGCGGTAGGAAACACAGCTTCCCTGTCCGCTGCGTGCATTAAAAAACTGCCGTCCCTGCGATATATTTTCACACGGGCGGCAGTTTTTTCTTCCTGATATATTATCCAAGCAGTTGCTTCAATGCTTCAAATCCATCCACATTGACGGCTTCCTTATTTGCCTCCTGAATCTGGATATAAACCTCTTTCCGATATACCGGAACTTCCTTCGGCGCGCTGATGCCCAGCTTTACCTGTTCTCCCTTAATCTCCAGAATTGTAATTTCAATATTATTGTTGATAATAAGGGCTTCGTTTTTCTTTCTGGATAAAGCTAACATCTACTCACCTGCTTTCTTTGCGTTCAATATATCATAAACAGGGAATTTCACCGGATAGTCTTCCCCCTCCACGATGACCTGACACGCCTTTCGCTCTGCCGCATTAATAATGATAGGGCCTTTGAGGTTAACGCTCATCTTCGTAAGGTCGCTTGGCACGGTAATCGTAACCATCACCAGAATTTCCTCGGGAAGGAGCTCGCCGATAGGCTTTATAAGCTCATCCTCCACCTCGGGATTATAATCGGGCATTACAATCAAAGGATTCATCACGGGCATTGCAAATGCCGGTTCCTGCAAGGACTGCATCCAGTGCATGGTGCCGGAACCGCTTTCCTCGTCATGCAACAGGGCAAACTTTGTCAGCTCCGGGAATCCGATAATTCCGGAAGGAAAAGTAATGATTCTGTCATCAGCAATTTCAATTTCCCCAAAAATCTTTGTTTTAATCTTCATAACCGCTCCTATCGTGTTTCACTGTATCTGTTTAAATATAGTTCATCAGCGAAGTCTGCATGATTTTTCCTGTCGCCATAAGCGCTGCATTGTAGGTGGTCTCCGAACTGGTAAGCTGAATGACAACCTCTGCAATATCAATATCTTCATTTTCCGACTTCAACGTCTGGAAATTACTTCTCTGGTCCATAAGCCGGTTGCTGATAAGGTCAAGACGCTGGCTTCTGGTTCCGTTTTCGGTAACTGCCTCATTGGTGGTGTTCAGATGTCCCTGCATTTTCGTGATGGTCGAGCCAAACATGTTGTGAACGCTTTCACGCATATAGCTGTATGCCTTGTCGGCGGCTTCGTATTTCAGCCTTATATCATTGTACTTCGGGTCGTCCTCGCTCATGCCTTTCATGACGGTCTCAAGGTCTCTCTTGGTGGCGTCTATATCCGTCAGCTTGTTGAGGGCGCGCTCCAAATCGTCAATGTCCCTGTCAACGCCATGGCCGAACACCTCGCTTGCCATGGTGTTGACCTGAATTTTCTGGTTGTAGCCTACGTCGTATTCGATTTTCTGGTCAAGAGGGGAACGGTTAAAGTTATAGTTCGTCTCATCCGGATTCCCATTCTCGTCCAGAGTGGTTTTGGTACAGGTAAAATAATGCTCGGGGCGCAGGTCGCCGTCTTTCCAGCTGTTTTTGTTGTAGGTTACATTGATTGCCGAATCCTCGGTCATCTGCCCGGCATAATCATCATAAGCCGCATTGCTGAAAAGGATTTCGCCGGTTTCCGGGATGAAAAGGATTTTTTCTTCTGGCGGAGTCGCATTGTTTGCCGCAATCATCTGGTCATACGGGTCCGGCTCGTCTGTTACATGGGCTTCTGTAATACCCTGCATATCCTTCTGCGTTTGACCGGTCAGGGTTATCGTCGGGTTATTATTCAGTGTCGCCGCTCCCGACGCCGCTCCTGTTGTTCCGTCAGCCTTTGTTACCTTAGTTCCAACCGGGAGTATTGCATTTCCCGTGGCGTCAAATGTGACTGTAGTCTCCTCAGCCAATTTCACTGTATCTGCACCAACTGTCACCGACGTTCCTGCCGGCACTTTTGCAATTACGCCTTCCGCAGCAGTAGTCTTTCCATCTGCAGTTGTTATAGTTGTTCCATTTATAGTTGCAGATGTCGCTCCTGTCAGTTTTGTACCATCTGCCATCTCCGTCGGAACCGTATAAGTAATCTTTGGAACCGTATAAGTAATCTTTGGAACCGAACCGTCTTTCAGCGTATCATACGCCAGCCGGAGCCTGTGGATATCACCGTTTAATATCTTCTTTTCGTCAACGCCGGCATACTTTCCGTCTTCCCAGTTATTTTTATTCAGCCCTGCCATCTCGGCAATATCCGTGCAGTTCAGAATATCAAAATCCAGAAGCCCCTTAGGCTCTGTAATTGCGTAGTCAGGATATCCTTTGGGCTCTCTCTCCACATCCTCCTTAAAGGAAAGAGGGGTATCCGTGCGGAAACCGGTGAAGATATACCTTCCGGCATAATCCGTATTTCCTGTGGAATAAAACTCGTCGCGGAGAGACTTAAGCTGCCCGAGGATTACCTGCAAATCCTCGCTGCCAAGGTCTTTGTTATTGCCCTTATTCGACAGCTTCCCCATATCCGTAAGCACATCGTTTATGGTTTTCAGCGCCTGCGCGGTAACGTCCAGCCAACTGTCCGCATCCGGCGCATTTTTTTCATAAAACTGTGTCATCTCGGAAACGCTGGTCCGAAGGCGCAGAGCGCGGATTGCAATTACCGGGTCGTCGGAAGGCTTGGTAATTTTCTTCTGTGTCGCCATCATAGTGCTCAGCTTATCCCGCGTTATTTTGTTATTATTGATATTATACAGAGAATTATTCTGCATAATTTTATTTGTCATTCTCATAGAAATTATCTCCTGATTATATGCTTTGCCAAGTTTCTATGGTACAGTCTTTCCCAAAATGCTCCCGGTCTGCCTTCACAAACTGCAATGCTTTTATACTCCGGTCCGCAAAATCAACTGGTCGTAAACCTCTGTCAGCGTCTGTATCATCTTGGAAGCCAGCGTATAGGAATTCTGGAATTTCACCAGGCTCACCGCCTCCTCGTCCTCGTCCACACCGGAGATGGAATATCTCTGGTTGTCAATGGTGTTCCGAAGTCCGGTATAGGTATCGTAGAAGGTATTGGCCTCGCCTGCGCTTAATGCCGCGTCTGAAAGGATTGCCTCCAACAGCTGTCCCGCCGTTCCGTTACGGAAGTGGAAAATGTTCTTGTTGGCAAGCATTTCAATCATCTCTTCAATCTTACCGCATTCCTCCACACCCACGTCCTTGCTGCTTCTGGTTCCAAGCAGGGAAGCGTCTTTGATTAGTGCCTCATTAATGGCAAAATTCTCGGCGGTCAGGTTATAATAGGCTTTCTTTGTTATATCGTTCAAGTCGTCTTCGGTAAACTGGCCTTCGCCGTTGCCCTTTTTTCCTGTAAAGAAAATGCAGGCATCATTGCCGTTGGCATCAACGCCGCTGGTAAAAATTTTGTTTACCGTCTCGGCAAAGCCGCGAATCCAGGCATTCATCTGCTCCATGTAGTAGGGAATACCCTGATATTTGATTTTCTTTTCGTTCTGGACAGTTTTACCCGGCTGTGCCTTGGCTAAAAGCCCGGTATTTTTATTCTCAGCCGCATTCTCTACAAATGTAAAAGTATAGGTATCGGTTCCGTCAAATTCCCAGTCGCTGTAATAGAAAAGCTTATTTCCGATATTAATCACGCCGCCGGAATCAGACAGGGTACAGTCCTGCATATTTTTCAGATAATCGGCGTCAACCTTTACGTCCACGGTAAAAATCTTATTACCATTAGCATCTGTATTCCCGGTATTTGCCGCATTTAATACCGTCCCGTTAAAATTCGTCTCGTTATTCCCGTCCCGAAGCTCTAACAGACCTTTCAGCTTGCCGCCCATGGAAGAGCTTAAGATATTAAAGGAATTTCCGTTCTCCCATTTGATATCATACAATCCGTCAGCGTCCGTCTGGTTCACCTTTTCGCTGGCGTCGCGGGGCTCGTAGGTAAGCTGCTTGTAATCGTTGCCGTCAACAAGTACCTGACCTCCGGCGATACGAACCACGTATCTGGTGGCGTTCGTGTCCCTGCTGGCATTCTGGACGTCGGCAATCTGCGTTTCCATGATATCCACGTCTATGTACTCTGACAGTTCGTCAACCAGCAGCTCTCTCTGGTCTCTCAGCTCATTTGCCCTCGAACCGGAAAGCTCGATGGTGTTAATCTGTTTATTCAAAGTGGCAATCTTCTGGGCGATTGCGTTGATGGTGTCAACGCTCTCCTTGACCTCCAGATTGATATCCTTCTGAAGCTCTTTCAGATTACCGGCCATGTTATTAAAATAATCGGTCAGCGACTTTGCCGAAGCAATAAACTGCTGCTTGGAGGTGTCGCTGCTGGAATTGGTAGTCACAGACTGGAGCGCCGCGCTGAATTTATCAAAAATCACCTTAAATCCGCTGGTTCCGTCGTCGTCAAGATATTTTTCAACCATGGACATATAATAGCTTTTGGCGCTGTACTCTCCGTATTTGCAATTATTATTCCAGTATTTCACATCATAAAAATTGTCCCGCACCCGCTCGATTGCAATGGTATCCACACCGGCGCCGGCACAACCGTAGGTGGCAAAAACCCGCAGCGCATTGTTTGCCTGCTGTGTCACCTGCTGGCGGCTGAATCCGTCCGTCTGAGCGTTGGCGATATTATTAGCGGTAGTATTTAATGCGGCGTTGGCGGCACGAAGCCCCGAACCTGCAATATATAATCCAAAAAATTGTGACGGCATTTACTTCACTCCCCTGTGTATAAAATATTATTTCCTGTATACGGCGGCCAAAACAAATATATCCGCCCTTATGTTATCTTCCCAGCGTACTAATCACATGCTCCATCAGCTCGCTCACTACGTTGATATAACGGCTTGCGGCGTTGTAGGCGTTCTGGAACATTACCATGTTGCTCATTTCCTCGTCGGAGGAAACGCCAAGCACCTGCTCTCTGGCAGCCTGCAGATTATCCACTGTCACTTCCTGATTTGCACAGATATCATGGGCAACGGAACCGGAATTGGCGGCCTGGGATATCAAAGCGTCATAATAATTGATAAAATTCGTCTTTGTCCTGACGTTCGGGTTCAGGGTGAGGACATCCTTGGTGAAAATCGCTTTCAGTGCGTCGGCCGTATCCTGGTCAACAATATCATCCTTCTTTTTGAAGCTGAGAAGGGAAGGCGCCTGCTTTAACTCATTGTCAATCATCATATTTTCGACGCTGAGCGTTGTGTCGCCGGTGACCTTTGACCGGAATATCTGAAAAGGCTGCCCCTTGTAATCTCCGTCGGTATAACACATGTAAGTACTGTTCGGGTCCTCGGCCTTGGCAGCGTTTGCCGCATCCTCCAGCACCTTATTGATTGCCGTTGCAACCGCGTTCATGAGCTGGTCGAATTCCGCCTGCACATTCATCATGATAGACTGGGAAATCTCCCTGTCGTAGGTTGCCGGGTCCAAATCCGTGTAGGTTGCCCGGTGGTCGCCCCTTGCATACAGCATGGATTTCAGCGCGCCGATATCCGTATTCATATCGGTGGAAATCGTCTGGTTCATATTAAAGAGCCTTGCGCCGTTCAGTCCTATGGGCTCGCCGTTTGCATCGGTGAGGATTTCCCCGTCTGCATCCTTTCTTGCAAGCTGATTCCAGTAAGGCGTATAAAAACCGGTGTCCGGGTCGGCATACAGGCCGATTTCGTTGGCTCTGTCGGACTGGACAAAATCCTTGCCCTCTAACCGTATCAGGACGTTTCCCTGGACATCCGTCCTTAAATCTATATTCCCCATTGCTGAAAGTTCATCTATCAGCAGGTTTCTCTCATCTCTTAAATCGTTTGCTTTCTCTACTCCGCCCGCTTCAATCTTTAAGATTTCCTCGTTCAGCTCGGCAATGCGTTTGCCGTAGGCGTTCATGGTGTCTACCTGTTTTTTGATTTTCAGGTTTAAATCGTCCTGATACTCGCACAGACCCTGATAAACCGCCTGCCCGCGGGAGAGGAATTCCGTGCATCGCTGCATGAAAACACCCTGATTAACGGCATTTCCGGGGTCCCTTGCAAGGTCCTGTACCGAACGCCACAGATTATCAATCGCACCTGCAAAGGCTTCGCCGTCAAGCTCCTGAAAAAGGCTGTACACTTCATCAAAAGCGTTGGCTGAAACCTCATAAAATGCGCTTCTGCCGGACTCCCGGCGATATGCTTTGTCGAGGAAATCGTCTCTGACCTGCTTAACCTGCGTGTAGCTGACACCAAACCCGACCTGCTGCCATGAAATAGCGGTCTTGCTGGTGGAAAGAGTATTATAAAATCGGGTTCCCTGCTGCACCTGCTGCCTGGTGTACCCGGTGGTATCGATATTGGACATGTTGTGTCCGGTGGTATTAAGCGCGTTCTGCCCCATCTGCAGGCCGCTGACGCCTACATATAAACTTCCAAATAAAGACATTGTTTCACCTCATAATTTTCAGGATTATTGTTTTGCATCAAAGCCCCGGCCGTCTACGCCCATGGTAACGCCCGCACTGGTGGCTCCCCTGTCGTAGTTGGCTGTCTCGGGCGCTGCTTTCATGGCCTGAAGCATATTCATATCGAATTCAACCATTTCCAGAGCGTTCTGTATCAGAATACCGTTCTGCTCGTTGACGCTTCTCACTCCATGGACAGCCTTGCTCAATCTGTCATGCACTCTAGCCAGCTTCTGCTGTTCCTCGGGCCTTGATTCAAGCATATCAATCAGGTACGCGATTTTCAGCGTGTCAACATCCTTGTTAATTACGTTGGCGATATCAGTAAACACTTCCTGTCTTTTTTTGTCCAGACGGTTAATTCCACTGACAACGTTTTGTTCTTCATCCGTGATTTTGGCTAATTCTTCCAGATTGCCGGATATAATCACCGGCGTTTTTTTGGTAGATAACTCCAGCAAGTTTTCGTACTCCCGGCTTTCCGAGTCGAGCACTTCAATCAGGTTTTCCATTAAACTTGCCATCAGGAGTTACCTCATTTCTTCATATTTCTGCATCAGCTTATCGGCAAAGCTGTCCGTGCTCACCTCATAGTTACCCGACTGCAGTCTTGCTTTAATCGAAGCCGTCACATCCTCCCTGATGTCGCTGCTTGCCGCCACCGCCTGCTTGGCTGTCTGAATATCCTTGCCGAAGCTGGAAATCTGCAGCTGGTCGGAAGCGCCGGCATTTCCTTTTAATCTGGATTTGGCTGCTTTCTTTGTATCGTAAATCTGCTGAACCTGTGTGTAAGCTTCTATACGCATTCGGATTCCTCCTTCCGTGGATGTAATTTCTTAATCCGTGTGCATTTTCAATATTACTCATTTATTATTACACTAATTGTATCGGATAATTTCAGAAAGACTTTAGAGAGATTTTGAATTTTCCTGTAAAGTGAAAAGGGACGGCCACTGGCCGCCCCGAAATTTTATGTTTTATTATTTTTCAGATTTCCAGTTCGGACGCATGTCCACACCTCTTGTCTTATCACCCTGAGGGTTGTCGCCAAAGACATAGTCGTTGCCGGGAAGAACCGCGTTAAGGATAATTCCCGCAAGGGCGGCGATTGCAAGTCCTGTGAGGGTGATGGACGTCCCGCCCACCGTGAAGGTGAGGCCGCCGCTGAACCCAAGACCGCTCACCAGAATCACAGCCGCAATAATCAGGTTTCTGGATTTTGTAAAGTCCACCTTGTTTTCCACCACGTTTCTCACGCCGATGGCGGAAATCATTCCGTAAAGCATAAAGCTTACGCCGCCGATAATCGCGGAAGGGATGGAGCCGATAACCTCCGACATTTTCGGGATAAAGCTGAGCACGATAGCGTAAATTGCGGCGAGACGGATTACCTTGGGGTCGTAAACCTTGCTTAATTCCAGAACGCCTGTATTTTCGCCATAGGTCGTGTTGGCAGGGCCGCCGAAAAGCGCGGACAACGATGTGGCGAGGCCGTCGCCAATCAGCGTCCTGTGAAGCCCCGGGTCCTCCAGATAATTTTCGCCCACAGTCGCGGAAATGGCCGACATATCGCCGATATGCTCCATCATAGTGGCAAGGGCGATAGGCGCCATAACGAGAACCGCCGTCAAATCAAACTTGCAAATCTGGAAGGGCGGAAGTCCCACCCAGCTTGCCGCCTGAACGCCGGCAAAGTTAAGTACTGCGCTGCCGTCAGGGTTCGTCACTCCAAAGGCGTTCAAAAGAAGAGCCGCCGCATAGGAAATCACAACGCCCATAAGAATCGGAATGATTTTGAACATACCTTTTCCCCAGATGTTAAAGACGATAATCGTGCCCAAGGCAATCAGCGCCAGAAGCCAGTTGGTAGAGGCGTTGGAGATTGCGGACGGCGCCAGGGAAAGCCCGATACAGATGATAATGGGGCCGGTCACCACAGGGGGAAGGTATCTCATAACCTTCTTTATTCCTATCAGCTTGATAATCAAAGCCAGAATCAAATACAGCGCGCCCGCCACAACGATACCGCCGCAGGCATAGGGGAGCTTTTCTCCCATGCTCATTCCGGCAAAAATGCCTGTGTCCAGCTGAGCCACCGTCTGGAAACCTCCCAGAAACGCGAAAGAAGAACCTAAGAATGCAGGCACCTTTAGCCTGGAGCACAAGTGGAAAAACAAAGTTCCAAGCCCCGCGCAAATCAGAGTAACCTGAATCGAAAGTCCTTCTCCTTCAAAATAAACATTCACTAAAATCGGTACCAGGATTGTCGCGCCAAACATGGCGAACATATGCTGCAATCCCAGAATCAGCATTTTGGGAATCCCGAGCGTCCAGGCATCCCGAATTGCTTCCTGCTGCTTAATCATTTAATTTCCTCCTCATATTTCCTTTGTACTTGTAAAGTTACTATTGCCTAGTATATATGGTCTCTCCTCTGATTGCAAGCAAAAAATATACAGAATCCGGCGCCTTTTTTCCTCCCTTTTTTACGCGTCCTTTTCCGGCGAAAAATATCCTTTTTTCGAGTTGACTAAAAGGGGCAGTTGCACTAAAATTTTAACAGGAGCAAAATCATCTTGCCCCGGCGAGTTTGGGTCTGCGCTGCGTCCGCGAACTCTCATGTGCAAAAGCAGTGCAGAAATGAGGTAATCTATGGAACATTTGGAAAACATGAAAGATGTATTTATCCTGAATCATCCGTTAATACAGCACAAGATTTCCCGCCTCCGCGACGAAAACACCGGCACCAACGAGTTCCGCAAGTTAATCGAGGAAATTGCCATGCTGATGGGCTACGAAGCCTTAGGCGACCTTCCCACAGAGGAAGTGGAAATCAAAACTCCTATTGAAACATGTATGACGCCGGTTATCTCCGGCAAGAAAATGGCCATTGTACCCATTCTGCGGGCAGGGCTTGGAATGGTAAACGGTCTGCTTGCACTTGTGCCCTCTGCAAAGGTAGGCCATATTGGCCTCTACAGAGACCCACAAACCCATGAGCCTCATGAATACTACTGCAAGCTCCCTGAACCCATCGACCAGAGAACCATTGTTGTGCTCGACCCCATGCTTGCCACCGGCGGTTCCGGCTCGGAAGCTGTGAAGTTCATCAAACAGCATGGCGGCAGACACATTAAATTCATGTGCATTATCGCCGCGCCGGAAGGTCTTAAGAGACTTCGGGAGGACCACCCGGATATTCAGATTTATGTGGGCCATCTTGACAGATGCCTGAACGACCATGCCTACATCTGCCCCGGACTCGGCGACGCGGGAGACAGAATTTTCGGAACGAAATAGATTTTATAACAGGCGGTGAAAGCGGAGGGCTTTCATCGCCTGTCTTCTATTTTACTCCAATATTTTTCTCCTTCTTCTGAAATACTGTTTACTCCAAACAGTATTTGTAGAAAATCCTGTTTTTCATTTAAAATACGGATTATCCTTACCAAATCACCTTCAATTCGATAAAAAATATAATTTTGTTTTACTACCAGATAGTGGTACTCTGTAGGATAATCAATAAGTTTCTGCAGACGAGGACCTTCTTCCGGAAATCTTTCCAACTGCCTGACAGCTGCAGTAATCATCTGTACACCCTTTTTCGCTATATCCGTTCCAAACTGCCCTGCAATGTAACTTTTCACCATCTGCAAATCTTCCAATGCTTTCGGTGTATACTTCACTTTAGCCATATTATAATCCCAGTGCAGTTTCTACTTCATCTGCCGATAGCCAGCCCTTTTCTCTTGCAGACTGCTCTCCCTCTTCCAACTTTGTCAAAAGTTGAATGGTTGCTTTCATTTTATCTAATTCTTCCACATCCACAATGGCATAAGCGCCCCGGCCATCCCGTGTCAAATAAACCGGCCGGTTTATTTGCACCTCTTTTAACACTTCCGTATAGTTTCTTAAATCTGAAATAGGTTTAATATTGGGCATAATCGTCATCTCCTTGTTTTCATTATATCCAGTTTCCTGATAAACAGCAAGGAAATTAACATGCAAAGCGCCGAAAGCTACCTGTGGGACGGAAATCCGCCGCGTCCTGCCATCGTCCCCATATCGGAAATCGAAATCCCGGAGGCGTCCACCAACGCCGTTTTATCCTGCTGCTGTCCTTCCGAGGTTGACGGTATTGTCCCGGCAAGCTGACCGCTGATACTCTCCGTGCGAAGCAGACAGAACTGTTTCAGGGTATCGGTTCCCTTTTCAAATTCCTCATAGCTGCAGAATTTTGTGGGGTCCTTTTCCACATAAGGGGCAATCATCTCTTTTACGGAAGATATCATCTCCTCAAAATAGCCATCAGCAAAATAGCTGTCCAAAAATTCCTGGAAATACTGATGATACATCTGCGTGTATTCCTCATTATTAAAAATCCATGCCAGCATGGGGCGTTCCTCCACAGAGCCGCCGGAAACCGGGGAATCGATTGGGAAATTCACCATGCTATTCGCATTACTGCCCCCATTGCCGTCCGCATCCGACTGCGCCTCAAAGCCGCCGAAGGCAAGATTATAATCCCACGGAATCATGGAAAGCTGTCCGTCTTTCTCATACAAATAAAAGTTATGAACCATAGAGCCTGTATAGCTGTCAAAATTGCAGACAAAGTTGTGTACCACAAAATAACGGATAACTGCCTCTACATCGACCACATCCTCGATATCCTCGCCCTGCCCCAATTTTTTAAGTGAGGCAATCAGGCGTTTTTTGTCCGTGCCTGTGATGTCGGTTTTGGCATTGTCAAAAATGTTTTTATAGCTGTCAGACGCATCGTCGGTATACTGGAGCAGCACATCGCTGCTTCCCTTGAACATACCGCCGAATTGCGGCGGACCGCCTTCCGGCATTTCCCCGGGTTCAAATCCTCCCATTCCTCCCGGCAGCTCGGGTATTTCACCGTCTTCAAATCCTCCCGGGAATTCGGGCGATGCACCTGCGTCAGGCATCTCCGGCATTTCTCCCGCATCTTTTCTGTTTTCCCCGCGCGCTCCGCCAAAGAATTCCTCCATGCCTTCCCGGTCGAACTTGTCTCCGTTTCCCCGGCCGCCGCCCATATCCATACTGTCAGGCTTGTAGAGATTGCCGTAGCCGTTCCCGTAGTTCCTCGCAAGGAAGCTCTCCTCCACACTTTCCACAGCCAGATAAAGCCCCCAGTCCTCTCCGTTTACCGTAATATAAACATAGCTGCACAAAGGGGCGGCGACCCCAAAGTCCCCCATCATCTTATAGGTAAGGTAATCCTTCATATAGGTGTTGTCCTGTATGATATTGTTCAGGCTGATTTTATCCAGTCCGTGGTAGCTATTTCCCTTTTCATAGCAGTCAAATTCTATTTTAAAGCTGTAACGGTCGTTTCCATATTCCTTTACCTGACTTAAAGAAGTGTTTCCCTTTGCCCGGATACCCACGTTTTTATATGCCTCATTGTCAATCACCACGCTGCACGCCGAATATTCCTCGTTTTCACAGGTGTCCAGAAAGCTGTCCCAGTCCTCCATGACAATATCGATACTGTGCACCCTGGAATCGTCAAACAGCCTCGAGGCATACCCTGCCTGCGCCATAACCGGCATAATCCCCAGCCTTTCGCCGTTTATGAAAACAGCCGTCACAATCAGGGTAAAAAGCATAACCCCGCAGCATATTTTATCTATCTGCTTATGAGTTGACATGCGCCGCCTCCTTAACCCATATATTCTCCGTTGTAGCTGACAAGCACCGCGCTGTTTATGCCGTCCATTGCCGCCAGTTCATTGATAAAATCCGTATTGTCTTCCTTCATGCGTATTTCCAGATTCAGCTCCACCATGCCCTTTTGCGCCGTTTTGCTTTTTACCACGCATCGCTGCACCTTGCTTTTCAAAAACTCCAATGCCTGCCGCTCGCTTTCATGCCCTTCACAGCCGATTACCACGATATACGGATTCAAATGCGGCTTCCTGTTGACGAAAACCAGAAGGACAATACCGATAAAAAGGCTTCCGAATACGGCAAGGGGAATCATCCCCGCCGCCAGTACGATTCCTGCGGCAATCGACCAGAACAGAAAAGCAATGTCCAGAGGTTCTTTGATTGCCGTTCTGAACCTCACGATTGACAACGCGCCCACCATGCCCAAAGACAGCACCACATTGGAGGTTACCGCCAGAATCACCACAGTGGTAATCATGGTAAGGGCGATAAGCGTCACTCCAAAGCCGGAAGAATACATTACGCCGGAGAAGGTCTTTTTATACACAAAGAAAATAAACATTCCCAGCCCGAAGGCCAGAAGCAATGCCACCGCCATATCCAAAACACTTACGCTTGAAACGTTTTCCATAAAACCTGATTTAAAAATATCGTTAAAAGTCATCCTCATTTACCCCTTTTCTTTCTTATTTTCCCTCAATCTTCTGACATGCCGTGCAATATCCCGCGCCGTACCGACGCCGACCGCCTTATTATGCCTGCCCTGCGACCCCGGCCGCGTATCGTCACCCGTAAATCCTGCACGCCGCGTATTTAGAGTAAGCTCCCGCCCTTCGACCCGGAAGCTGCACCGCGTCCCTGATAATATCCGGCAGAAAAGCGTCCCATTTTACTTCCATAATAATTCCTGCATCGCCCGCCGGTATTGTCACGCAGTCAGGATTTAAAAAATCCGTTCCGCCAATCCCGGTTCTGATATTGTAATCCAGCGTCACGCGGACGTTTCCCGCCGGATACACAAAAGCCTCCCTTGTATAGTCCACAATTGTCTTCGGAGCCAGCCCCTGTGTCTGCATTTTACTGTACAGCTCTGTAAGAAGCTTTTTCCCGCTATGTACCATGAAAGAAGTATCGCCCTCCGCAATTTTCTGCGCTTCCTCCGCAGACAGCAGAACGCTTTCCTTTCCTGTAAGACCGTTATATTTCCGCTTTTTTTCCAATTTGATAAGAGAAATATCTTTATTATAGTAGCGGATACGGAATTTTTCCCTTGCATTTACTCCGTCAATTTTCTCCCTCAGCGCCTTATCCTTTAAGTTATCAAAATAAAGGCTCCGTATCTCATACTTCCCTCCTCTCCCGTGAGTATCCTCTTTTGCCACCGCCCGCAGACGGCTTCTTATGACAGCGGCGTCCATAGCGTTAATTTCAATCTTCCACTCATGCCGAAAGCCTGCCACTTGCTTTCCTCCCTTCGCTTTTATTTCCTTCGCATTTTATTCCCGCAGGCAGCAACCGGGCGGCTGCTTGTATGCATATTTGGCGACTGCCGGGCAGCTGCCTGTATCCACATTTGGCGACTGCCGGGCGGCTGCTTGTATCCACATTTGGCGACTGCCGGGCGGATGCCTGCTACGGGTATCCGACCTGTTTAGTTTATCTGTAAAATTTGTCCAAATTATGGGATGTATGTGAAAATTCTGTGAGTATTGCCGCCCGGGCGGAAATACCGGGAATTGTACCATTGCATTTAAAGATAGAAATTGATATACAGTGATTAAAGGAATTTGAGAAGAAAATATGCGATATAATGTGCATGTATCCGATTGGCATATAAGCAGTATGACAAGTTTGAAAAAACATAAATTATTTAGCAAAAAGAAAAGGGAAGTTTCTATCCCTTCCCTTTTCTCAAATCCTTTATTTAACCTTATCTGCCTTAAACCTTCTGGAACTTCCCTATATAAACCGGGAAAGTGCTCGTTCCCTTGATTTCCTTGCCGGCTGTTATTGTAACGTTCTTATCCATAATCAGATATTCGGCGTCCACACCCGACTCTACCACTGTGCCCTGCATCAGAATACAGTTCTTTACCTTTGCGCCCCTGGCAATCTTAACGCCACGGAACAAAATACTGTTCTCCACTTCGCCCTCGATGACGCAGCCATCGGCGGTCATTACGTTCTGAACCTTTGCGCCTTCTATGTATCTGGTGGGGTTGTCGTCGTGAATCTTGGTATAAATAGGAGAGCCCTCAAACAGCGCGTCCAGATTGTAATCGTCAAGAAGCTTCATGTTTTCGTCGAAGTAGCTCTTCATGTCGCAGATACGGGCCAGATAGCCTTCATATTTATAAGCGTGGATATTTAATTTGTTAAGCTGAGGCATCAGCACGTCGCGCTCAAAGAACTCGTCGCCGTTTACAAAGGCGGTGTCAATCAGTTCGATTAACAGCTCCCTGTCAACCACAAACATATTCATGGAGAAGTTCTGAACGCCCTCCGCTCTGGAATTCACGTAAATCTTTGTGATTCTTCCGTCCTCAATATCAAAGGCATAGTAATATCCCTTGTCGATACCCGTGGACTGGCGCAGGCTTTCGGGAATCTCCTGCTGATTGTAGGCAATGGTTACATCCGCACCGCTGTCAATATGAGACTGAATCATATCCTTAAAGTCAATATTGACAACAACATTGGTGTCTGTAATCACCACATATTTTTCCTTCTGGTCCCTTAAGAAGTCCAGAATACTTGCCAGTGCGCCTACGCGCCCGGTGTAAGGCTTCGCTCCCTTTTCCGCAAAAGGAGGGAAAATATTCAGACCGCCGTTTTTACGAACCAGGTCCCACTCACGGCCGGAATCCAGATGGTCCATCAGGGAATGATAGTTGTTGTTTACCATGATGGATACATTGTTGATATCACAATGGGTCATGCTGGATAAAATAAAGTCAATCAGACGGTAACGGCTGGCAAAAGGAATGGATGCCATCAAACGCACATTCACCAGTTCGGGGACAAGCGCGTCATAACTGTTCGGGAAAATAATTCCCAGTGCATTTGTATTTGAGTTTACCATACTTCTTCACCACCCTTCACATTTTCTCTTACCATGGCTTTCGGGCCAATCTTCGCATTGTCGCCAATGACAACACCGGAACCGACGGTGGCAACATCCTTTTCCTCGCCGGAAGGCATTGCGCCGACCACCGCGTTCTCGCCGACCACCACGTTTTCAGCCACGATACAGTGCTTCACAACGGCGCCGGCCTTTACAACCGTGCCGCCCATCACAACCGCATCTTCAATCACGGCTCCCTTTTCCACTCTCACGCCTGAGAACAAAATGGAATGCTTTACTGTGCCCTTTACCCGGCATCCGTCGGTAATCATGGAGTCCTCAACAACGGCGCCCGCGCTGATTTTATGTCCGGTCATGCCGCTGTTACGGCTGTAAATCTTCCAGCCGTCGTCGAACAGGTTGATTCCGCTGTGCTCAGGGTCAAGAACTTCCATATTGGCTTCCCAGAGGGAGGAAATCGTTCCGACGTCCTTCCAGTAACCGTTGAAATGGTAAGCGTACATATTTCTCTTATCCCGGAGAAGATTGGGGATAATGTTGTTGCCGAAGTCATTCTCGGAATTGGGGTCGGCCTCGTCCTCTTCCAGATACTGTTTCAAAATATCCCAGTTAAATATGTAGATACCCATGGAAGCAAGGTTGGACTTGGGCTGTTTGGGCTTCTCCTGGAATTCCGTAATCTTGTCGTTTTCATCCGCAACCATCAGGCCGAAGCGGGAAGCCTCGTCCCATGGAACCTCCATAACGGCCACGGAAAACTCCGCGTTCTTTTCCTTATGGAATTTCAGGAAATCGCTGTAATCCTGTTTGCAAATCTGGTCGCCGGAAAGGATGATAACGTACTGCGGGTCATAACGCTCGATAAAGGAAATATTCTGATAAATCGCATTTGCCGTTCCCTTATACCAGTCAGAGCCGCTTGCCTTCTGGTAGGGCGGAAGAACATGAACGCCTCCGTAAAGGCGGTCTAAATCCCAGGGCAGGCCATTTCCAATATATTCATTCAGAACGAGCGGCTGATACTGAGTCAAAATCCCCACTGTGTCAATTCCTGAATTGACGCAGTTTGACAGCGGAAAGTCGATGATACGATATTTTCCGCCAAATGGAACTGCCGGTTTTGCAAGCTTTTCTGTCAGCGCATACAAACGGGAACCCTGTCCGCCGGCAAGAAGCATTGCAATCATTTCTTTTGCCATAATACTACCCTCCTATTTAAAATCTCATGTAGAAATTATACAACATATTCTTCACAATTAACAGATTTTTGTGGAAATATTTGAAAAAATATTTAAAAAATTGTCTTTTTCATATTCTTTTTGTCAATTTCCTCCGACGTCTGCAAAAATTCTTTCCGGTATTTCCGTTTTCTGCCCGAAAATGCTTTAAGCTATCCCCGATTTTGCCCTGTCAGCCCTGCGCCTTCATCCGCTGCAGATAGGCGATATCCTCCCGCGCAAAGGCCAAATCCAACTCGTCCCGGATAACCGCAAGCTCCTGCTTTCCCTTCACCCACTCGTGGAAGGGGGCAAGCTCCATAAGCCCGCTGCCTAAAGCGCAGCCTCTGCGCTCTCCCTCCGAAGTCATCCGAAAGTCCTTGATATGCAGCGCTGCTATCCGCTCCCCGCCAAGGGCAAGGCAGCGCTTCCAGTATGCCTCCTGCCGTACCTCCTCCGGGCGCTGCAGAAGGTTTGCCGGGTCAAAAATAAGCTGCAGCCGCTTACTCCCAATCTCCTCCAAAACCTCCACAGCCGTTTCCATATCCTCCAGCGGATGGAACGCCACAGGCTCAAGACCGATTTGCACAGAAAGCCGCTCCGCCTCCTCCGTAATCCTCTTTAAGCTGTCCATCATATAAAGAAAACGGCGCTGCTTTTCCAAAGGCCCCAAATGCTCGTAGGAGGTTTCCGTTCCTGTCATTTTCGCCCCGGCCGATTTGGCATAAGAAAGTCCCCTACAAAAGGTCTCAACCGCTTTCCTCCTTGCTTCGTCATCAGGATTTGACAAATCCATATAACAGCTGAATACGCCGATTTCCACCTTCTGCTTTTCAAATTCCGCACGGATTTCGTCGAGCAGAGCGGGCGTAATCTCATCAAAGCTGTTCACTCCCGTAATCGCCTTCGGTACTGCAAGCTGAACCGTATCGTACCCCTCGCCGTGTAAAAGCGCGGCATACTCCGCAACGCCGTGGCGGCCGTAATCATGTCCTCTGACTCCGATTTTCATTTTCCTTCCTCCCTCCTGAGACCATAGAAAAGCCCTGCATTATCATATTTATTCGCAGCGTTTCCCGTAAATACCAGTTTGATTTCATTTTCGCCCTCTTTAAGAAAAGAACCGATTTCGAACCGATGGGGCGCAAAAAAGCTGACTCCGGCAAAGCTTTCATTACAATAGCACTCCGCCATCTCCTCTCCGTCCACCTCAAATATCTCATTGCTGGTTACATTCTCCTTATAGTAAGAGTAAGAATAAACCGCCTGATTGTCTTTTTTGCTCTCCCTGATAAACAGTCCGCTCCAGTCGGGCGCCTCGCCGCGGCGTTTCCCGGCAAGCTCCGGGCTTTCCGCCCCTTTCCCCTTGCCGCCGTCATCTGCCATGCTCCCTGCAGATGTCAGCTTCTCCGGTTCTCTTCCTGATTTCATCTCTCCCGCATCTTCCCCGCCGTCAAAAATAACCGCCGTCATCTCGCAAGGCGTCAACTCGATTTCCAGGCTTTTCCCGCCCTCCCCACAGGCAACGTCAGGGGAATAGAATCTGTTTTTCCACAAATCATAAAAGACAATCCCCCTGTCGCCGGGAAGCTGTAATTTTGTTCGTATACTCTCGTCCCCCTCGTTGGAGAGCAAAAGTATTTCCGTTTCTTCCTTATATATGTGCGCCGTGCGCAGGGAAGGGCACGGCTGCGCCGTATGAACCGCCCGGAAGCCCTCTGTCAAAAGCTCCTCCGCCTTATGGTAAACCGCCGCGCCGCAAAGCTGACTGTCATACTCCTCCCCAAGCACATTCAGCACCGCCTCGTAGCGGTATCCCTCAATACACAGAACATTCCTTGCCGGTGAAGCAGCGTCACCCGGCAAAACAGCATCTCCCGGCAAGGCAGTCTCCGGCTGCGTTTCCCCTAATCCCGCACAAACGGACGTCTCCCTCCGGCATTTTTTCAAAAGCGCTGCCGGAAGATAGTTAAACTCGATTTGATTTTCATAAAAACAGGCAATCTCCCGGTAAGGAATCCGGTTGTTGTCACAAAGAACCGCAACCCTTGCCCCGTTTACCGAATCCGTCATCAGATAGGAAATCCGCTTCATATAGTCGGAAAACTGCCTGTAATGCTTCCACCAGATGTTGTTCGGCCCCACGTCGGGAGGACGCTCCTCCTTCCGCTTTCCCTCCACACTGTAATAAAAGGCATGAGGAATAAAAAGGTTCACGCCCCGAATCCCCATCCAGTTCAGATACCACTTCATATCCTTTCCCGTAAAATACCAGGGAATCTGCTCCCGGCAGCACACACCGAAGCATTCGTTGGAATTTCTCCGCCGTCCAAGATGCCTTGCAATGTCCGCCGCCAGCTTGGCCTGCACGCTGTCAGATTCCAGCAGACCGCCGCTCTCGGGCGATACTCTCCGCATAATCAAATCCTGCCCCGGCACGTGGAAGTAAAGCTCCTCCTCCACATCATCGCTCTCCGCCGGATGCCCCATCAGCCAGATACCGTGGTCTTCGCACCAGTCGTGCAGCGCTTTGTAAAAGTTTTCCCGCAGATGCTTCTTAATCAGCTTCCGATAAATACCGGTAGTGACATTTTCCTCCCCGGTAAACAGGCCCTCCAGGTCCGAAAGCCTTCCTCCGGCCTCCGCTATCTCCCGCTCCATGCCTTCCGCCCATTCCCGAAAGCCCTCCGCGTTCCTTCCAAGGGCGCAGGGCTCGTCGGTAAAAAAGCCGATTATCGTATTTCCGAAATACGCTTTTAATTCCTCATAATACCGGTCATGGGTAAGACGAATAAAAAGTTTCACCGCTTCGGGATTTAAAATATCCGCGGCAGCCGGCGCACCGTCCTCCCCGTCGTCCTCACCGAAATGGATTCCCCTTATGGTTCCGCCGGTTTTCCTCAAAACCAGATATCTGCCGCCCGGAAGCTCTGTCAGTACTCTGTCCTCTCCCGGCTCGCCGGTTATGGTGATTCCTCTTGCCGCAAATTCCGGGTTTGCCGCCGCCACCATTCCGTGAGCCGAGCCCGACGGATACATGCCCTCGTCATAGAGAACCACCTTCATATGAAGCTCCGCTGCCGTCTCCACCACATATTTAACCACCTGAAAATAGGCGTCCGATAAATAAGGAATTTCCCCGGGAATCCCGATTCGGGGATGCAGCACCAGACCGTTCACGCCCTTTTCCACATAGTCCGCAAGCTGCTCTTTTATCCTGTCCTTATCCGGCTTATCGTTGAAAAACCAGAAAGGAACGGGGCTGAATTCCCCGGAAGGGTTTCGAAGCCCTTCCGTCAACTGTTTCACGCTCATACTTTTTATACCTTTCTTCCGCAAACGGTTACAGCGCAAGATGCCGTATCATATCCGCCGCCTCGCCTCTTTTTACTGTCCGCTTCGGATTGTCATCCCCGGGAACCACCGAAAGGCTAAGAGCCTCCAGAATGGCTTTCTTCGCCCATGGCGCCGCCTTTTCCGCCAGCTCCGGCTCCTTATCGCCCTGACTTTCCGCAGCTATCTGCTTTCTTCCCCTAAAACCGTTCATTGCCATAGCCAGAAGCTCTTCCAGCAAAAGCGCCTTATCGGGCTGATACCGTCCTCCCTTTGTCATTTCCGCAGGGATAATGCCGTTCTGCCATGCGCATTCCACCGCTCCCGCATACCATTCATGGCCGATGACATCGCTGTACATATCATTATACACATTGGTGGGGAAAAACTTCAGCGCCTGTATCAGCATGGGAAGCGCTTCCGCTCTGGTTATCTCATCCTCCGGCCTTTCAATATCCGAGAGAAGCTCCCCCTCATCCAGAGGATTTTTCTTTTCCTTCATCCGTTCCGGGCAGACCGGAAGAACAAGGCTTCCCTCCGGCTGCCAGCAGTCGTCCTTCTCACAGTAGCCTGCGCCTGTATTTGCGTCTGCTCCGTCGGCTGCCGCTGTGGCTGCCTTCTCTGCGCCCGCATCTCCGCCTGCCGCCCTCTCCCCGAACAGCTCGGGGCAGATTTCTTTCAGTCCGTCCGCCACTACCTTTGCCGCCCGGAACGCCCCGAAATCATTGCTGTGGGTATAGTCCGCCGGGTAGAACCACGCTTTCGCCGCCTCAAGCCCTGTCCTTAAGATGAACTCCATGCTTTCCTTATGTAAATCGATTACGGGAACCTGAAACTCCTCCCCTGTGGCAAGCACCGTCTGTGCATATTCTTCAAGGAAATCCAGATAACTGCCGTCCGCTCCCTTCCAGCTGTTCCGCGCAATCGGCGTGAGCAGCACGGGAACGGCTCCCTTTTCGCGCACTTCCTTTATATAACGAATCAGGTTGTCCCGATAGCCGCCCTTTGCCAGCAGATGGGGAAGCTTCTGGTCATTGTGGGCGAACTGAATCAGCACGTAATCCCCCGCTTTCAGCCTTTCCTCCACAATGGCGTAATGCCCCTCCTGGCGGAAGCTCTCTGTGGTAAGCCCGGAATGGGCATGGTTGCTCACCGCCGCCCTTCCCGGCAGAAAGTAAGCAAGCATCTGCCCCCAGCCGCTGTAGCTGGTGCCGGGCGCGTAAGGGTACTCCGCGCTCTGGTCCGTCACTGTGGAGTCCCCGGCAATATAGACAACCGGGCGCATCTCCCGCTTTATGGAAAGGGAGGCAAGCGCCGCGTCGCCAATCAATGCAATATCCACCGTAGTGTCCCCGTAGCTTTCCGTCTTTCCTCTCGGCACAATGGCGCACACGTGGATGAAAGCGTCAAGGCTCCTCTTTTCCCCCGGGGCAAGCTCCCCTTTCCACACAAGATGCCTTCTTCCGGCAAAGAAAATAACCGAGACCGGATGGGGATTCGGATTGCAGATTTCCGCCGTCAGCCGGTAGCTGCCTTCCTCTCCCATGTCCGCCTTAAATTGGAGAGGAAGCGCTCTCCCGCTCTCCTCCCACTCCGAAGCTACGGAAGCAGGGGCGAGCATACACCCCCATTCCCCCTGTGAAATCTCCGTAAGCTCCTCGTCCTGATACCACCAGACAGGCTCAAAACCGGAATTCAGTTCCGGGAGCTGCAACCGCTCCTGCTCCCTTCTGGTTTTCTCGTCTATAAAGCCAAAACCGGCGGCGTCCGTGTAGCGGGCGTCGGCGCTGACTCTTACGGTCAACACATCTGTTTCCCCCGTCCGCATGCCGGGCATCTCCGCATTCCTGCCTTCGCCGCCCGATACGCCCTCAGCGCTTTCGCCGCCCGATACGTCCGCAGCAGGCTCCGCGCCCGCTTTATATCCCCCAAATAAAAATCTTTTTACTTTCATTTTTATAACGCCCCGTCCTTATCTTCGTCTCCTGCCTGCAATACCCCTGAGAAAAATGCCAGCGCAAGGCCCTGTCCCCAGCCCTGAATCCAGCGTTTGGAAATATCCCGGTATCCGTCACGGTCCTTCATGACAGCGGTTCCTCCCGACACATTCATCACCTTTCCGTCAGCGCCGATATTGTCCAGAAGCCCCTGAATGGACTTATTGATGTATTTGGAGTGAAGGGGATTGCCCTTTTCCACCATGGCGGCGGCAATTCCTGCCGAGGCGGAAATCTCCTCGTAAGAGCCCTCGTCGTCAAGGATGGTTCTCCAAAGTCCGTTTTCCGTCTGCAGCATCTTTAGGGCCGCAAGCTGCTCGTTCAAAGAGCCTGTGATTTCAAGAAATTTGGGATACAGATAAGCCTCCGGCAGAATCCCGCCCACTCTTGACATGGTATACGCCGCCCAGGCGTTGGCTCTGCCCCAGTGGAAGCCGGACATATGGTCGCCGGTAATGTTATTGTAGCCGTGATAGTAAAGCCCGTTTTCCGGGTTCTGCAGATAATGGATATGCCAGTAATACTGATTTAAGGCGTCCTCTATAATGTCCGCATCTTTCAGTTTCACCCCCACCCGAAGAAGGAAGTAAGCCGCCATAAACAGGGTATCCGCCCATGCCTGTTCCGGGAAGTCATTGTTGGCGGAAACAGTGTGCTGCAATACATTGTCGCCGAACCTGAGCGCTTCTTTCCTTATATAATTCACCTTGCTCATGACCACATCCCAGTACTTTTCCTCCCCGGTCTCCTCGTAAAGGGTAATCAGGCAATGTCCCATGGCGCAGGTATTCACCGTCCAGTTTTTCGGAAGGCCCAGCTCCATGTATTCGTCCACCCTGTCTTTTAACATGTCAAGATATTCTTTTTTGCCTGTGGCCTTGTATGCCCGGCAGATTCCGTAATAGGCCACGCCGCAGGGCCAGTCCCAGGTCATATCCATGTTCATTGTCTTTTTTACAATGCGGTCGATTGCATCTTCTATCACGCTTTTGTCATAATTTAATTTTAACATTTTCTACCCCGTTTCCGCGCTTGCCTTGCGCATTTTTTAATCATAATCTTTTGCGGCGGAGGAAATCTCCACATCCTTGCAGTTTTCCAGAATTTCCTTACATTTTACATGTTCTTTCATGCTCCCGTCAATCTCAAAGCTCCCGCTCGCCTTAAGTCCCTCCACATGCCTTGCATAGAGCCACGGAATTTCATGCTCATAGACGTCTCTGGGAGAGGGCTGTTCGTCGAATACCCCCGGCGTGTGGATGCTCTGCTTTTTCCAGGCAACCTGGCAGTCTTTAATCTGAATATCCTCAATCACAGCGTCCGCCTCGCCGCCCATGAAAATACAGGATTCCGAAGTAAGCCTTACCTGCTCAAAGGTAATCCTCCTGATTTTACCGGGACGCTTTTTCTCCTCGTTCCGGTAAGTGGATGAGAGGAAGAAGGGCTCTCCTTTTCCCCACCAGCGGGGAACGCCTCTGCCTCCCGGCGCGTCCGCATACCGCTTTGTGCTTCCTGTGATATGATGAATCATAATATCCTCTATGGTTCCGCCGTCCCTCACCCAGATACCCACGGCGCGGGAGCAGTCCTTCACCACGCAGTTGGAAAAAATCACGTTTCTGATGTCTCCGTAGGTTTCCGTTCCCATCTTGAGGGCGGAATCGCGGGAATGTAAAATGCAGTCGGAAATTACGATGTTTTCGCAGTTTCCGTATTTCTTCCATATGGGCTTTGTCGCCTTAAGGACAATGGAATCGTCTCCGCTCTCCACAATACAGCCCCGAATTACCACATTCTGGCAGGCGTCCGGGTCGATGCCGTCGTTGTTGGGGCCTCTGTCATTGTTTAAAATGCGGATTCCCTCCACCAGCACATTTTTGCACCCCGCCATATGCAGCGTCCAGAAGGAAGCGTCGTAAAAGGTGATTCCCTTAACCGTAAGATTCTCCACATCCTCCAGGTATGTGGTGCGGGGACGGAATTCCTTTACGCTCAAAGGACATTCGTGAAAGTCGCCGTCAAGACCCGCGTCGTAGTAGGCGTCCCGGCCCTTGCCGTCAATTCTCCCTTCTCCGCTTATTGTGAGATTTTTTTCATGACAGGCATAAATAAAGCAGCCGTCCTTTATGCCGTCCATGGTATTATCCTTATCCGATTTTTCGGAAAAGTCGATGATGTCCGCCGGGTTCAGGCTTACCGTGAGGGTGCTTCCCGCTTCCAGATACAGCTCCATATCCGAGCGCAGGCGAATGGTTCCCGAGAGGAAATTCCCCGCCGGAATCACCACCCTGCCGCCGGTTCCCGCGCAGGCGTCGATGGCCGCCTGTATCATCTTCTGGTTATTGACCGTGCCGCCCTCTGCCGCGCCATAGTCTAATATATTATAAATCATGAATTATTCCTTTCTCTGTATGCAGTACAAAGCTCGAATCCGCTTCTCTCTTTCCCGCTCACGGGCTTCGCGGACCGTCTTATTGTAATCGAGCAGGGAAGATTCATCTTACCTACTCGCTGAACGCGGCATTCGCCAGATGTGAGTGCAAGCACTCCCGCCTGGCTCATTGCTCGCGCATAAGAAAGCCGCAGAGGCGCGCTTATGGCACCTCTGCGGCAGTTATCACTGACTCAAGTACCGGCATCAGAAAGAATCTGATTAATGATACTGTCCGGCATCCCATGCCGCTTTCTTCTCGTCAAGGATTTCCTGATATCCTGCATCCAGGTATTCCTGTTTCATTTCTTCATACGTAGACTCGAACTCTTCTTCGGTAGTTGCTCTGGTAACAAGCTGTACATAAGACTCTTTCCAAAGCTCCGCCAAATCGGATGAGTACTCGCTTAAGGTCTCAATCGGAACGGTGAAGCAGGTGTCAGGGTCGGCTCCGTCCGCATACTTCTCCTGATATTTCAGAATATCTTCAATCAGATACTCATATCCAACAGGCGCGTTCACGTAGATGATTGCTTTTTTGAATTCCTCTTCGGAATCATACTTCTTGTTGGCATTAACAAGACACCAGTAGTCGCCGTTATCGTTGTTGGAAAGCTTCTCTTCTCCTGTGTAGCCTGTAGGAGCCTTTACACCGTCCTTAAGCTCGTAGTTCTTGCCTTCGAAACCATTCTGAAGTGTATTCAGCACGTCGTCCTGGTTCATCCACTCGATGTACATCCATGCAGCGATTCTCTCTTCATCGGTTGCGTCGGCGTTGATGCCGTAAATCATACCAAACGGCCAGTACTCACGCATCTGATGCTTTCCGCCGGGTGCAAGTGCACCGGGGTCAAGGATGGAAAGCTTGGCGTCCGGGTTATTCTGCAGAAGAGGCTGGATAACATTCTCGTTTGTACCTGCGTTGATGTAGCAGCTGTAGGTAGCTGCCTTACCTGAGGTAAAGTTAGCCTTTGCCTGGTTTCCGTCTGTATCCAGATAGAAGTCAGGGTCAATCAGGCCGTTCTGGTACTGGTAATTCAGATTTCTTAAATATTCCTTTGTAGGCTCCCAGCTGAAAGCTGCAACAGCCAAATCGGAATTGAGGGCAATGCCTTCACGGTCGCTTAAATCTCTGAAGTCGTTATCAAAGTTGAAGGACTTGTTAAGCAGCTGACCACCGCCTGAACCTACGGTTGCAAATCCGTAACCTGCTTCTTTGAATTTCATCAGCGTGTCATTGTACTCTTCCAGAGTGGTAGGCATGGGAAGATTAAGGGCATCCAGCCAGTCCTGACGAATCAGAGTACCGAAGTTGGAAGACAACAGCTCGGTACGGTCGCCCATAACAACCATCAGCTTACCGTCAATCGTACCGTAATCCTGAATGATGCCGCCCATTCTCTCCCAAAAGGAAGGCGCATAGTAAGCGATTTCATCTGCGTTCAGCTCCTGATAAGCATCCTGTGCATAATATGCAAGAATGTTAGGATAATCATAATGGAACACAAATGTAGGCGCGCTGCCTGCGGACAGAAGCTGTGTAAAGTCCTGTACCTCAGTGGAACGTCCGATGGAAATAAATTCCACGTTTACGTTATACTTGTCGCCAAAGTTCTCCTGAATCCATTTTGTCCAGTAGTTGTCCGTGGGATTCCAACCTTCCCATCCTCTCTCGTAAACGGGAACCTGAAGGGTAACTGTCTCCGGGAAACCTGCGGAATAATCCGTGAAATCTCCTGCTGATGCCGTATCGCCGGCTGCATCAGCGTCAGCGCCGTCGTCCGCCTGCGCCGCATCCTCTGTGGAAGTATCCTCGGCAGGAGCCGCGTCGTCTGTCTGCGCTGCGTCTGCATTGTCGGCTGCCGCATCGTTACCGCTGCCGCCGCAGCCGGTAAGAGTTCCTGCTACCATTGCCAATGCCAGTCCGGCAGCGGCAAGTTTCTGTAACACTGTCTTCTTTTTCATTTACTATCCTCCTAAATTGTTTATTTATAGTTACCGCTTTATGCGGGTACTACCATATGAAATTTAACCTTTTACCGCTCCAATCATGGTTCCCTGTACGAAATATTTCTGTACGAAAGGATATACCAGAATAATCGGAACCGTTGCAAACACGATACATGCCGCCTTTAAGATTTCCGGGTCCATTACGGTAGACATGGCCACGTCGTTGATGGAGCCCTGAATACTTTCCGTCGCCGCCACAATTAAATAGTAGAGCTTTAACTGCAGGGGACGCATCGCCGTGTTCTGCTTGATGTAAAACATTGCGTCGCTGTAGGTGTTCCAGCGGCCTACCGCATAGAACAGAGTAAGCGTTGCGAGAATCGGCTTTGATAAAGGGAGCACAATCTTTCCAAGGATGGTATAGTGGTTGGCCCCGTCAATCAGCGCGGATTCCACAAGGCTGTCGGGAATACTTGATTCCAGAGAGTTTTTCATAATAACCAGATTGTAGGCGCTGAATGCCAGAGGCAGTACCAGAGACGCCATTCTCTCAAGTAATCCCAGTCTGTTCATCAGAATGTAATCGGGAATCATACCGCCCTGGAAATACATGGTGAAAATGAACAGAAGGTTAAGCACCTTGCGTCCCCGCAGAGTCTTTCTGGAAAGGGGATACGCCGCGCATATTGTGATTATCATACCAAGCAGGGTGAAAAGCACCGTCATCGTCACCGTCACGCCAAAGGACACAATGAAAGAATTATCGCTGAATATCCTCCGGTATGCTTCTGCCGTAAGACCCTTGGGCCACAGAACCACCTGTTTTGCAATTACATATGCCTCCGAGCTGAGCGATTTTGCTATTACATGAATATAAGGAAGTACGCATGTCAGGGATACAAGTGTAATAAAAGCATAGATTAAAATGTTGACGGCAATACTGCCGTTACTGATTTTTGTTTTTGTATTAGCTGCCTGCTTTGCCATTTGCTCTCCCTCCTTATACCAGACCGTCTTCGCCGAGCTTCTTGGAAACCCAGTCGGAACCAAGCACCAGCGCCAGACCGATAATTGACTGGAACAGGCCAAGAGCCGTTGACTGGCTGAACTTCATGTCCTGAATACCCCATTGGTAAACCAGAACCGGAATGGTCGTGGTGTATTCCGTTGCGGCGTAATTCATAAGCGCCATGATACGCTCGAAAGAACCGCCCATAATCTTGCCCAGCTGCATAATCAGAAGGATTACGATGGTGCTTCTGATACAGGGGAGCGTTACGTTGAGCATCTGCTGCCAGCGGTTGGCGCCGTCCACTCTTGCCGCCTCGTAGAGCTCCGAGTTTACGGAGGTGATGGAAGCCAGGTAAATGATAGTTCCCCATCCCATGGACTGCCATGCTCCTATTACTATGTAGGTAATCAGCCAGTTCGTGTCTTCCTGAAGGAAGTTAATCGGCGTTCCGCCCGCGTTCTGAATCAGCGCGTTGATAACGCCCGTGTTAACGGAAAAGAGCTGATATACCAGACCGCCGATGATAACCCATGAAAGGAAGTGGGGCAGATAAAGAAGCGTCTGCGTCACCTTCTTGAAAGCGATATTCTTTACTTCATTTAACATAAGTGCCAGAATAATCGGCATCGGGAATCCTACAATCAGGTCGAGTACGTTAAGCAGAAGGGTGTTTCTGAGCGCTTTCAGGAAATTCCTGTGGCCGAATACCTTTCCAAATATCTCAAAGCCAACCCACTCTCCTCCAAAAAATCCGTCCCTTATCTTCCAGTCCTTAAAGGCAATCTGCAGCCACGCCATAGGAATATATTTGAAGATAAAGCAGAATATAATAGGAATTAACAGCAGAGAGTAGAGCTGCCAGTCCCTTTTGAAGCAGTCCTTAAATGGCTTCTGCTTCTTTCTGGCTTCTTTCAGAGCCAGCTTTTTCATAGTTGCATCACTCATGAACTTCCCTTCCCTTCTTAAATATTGAATCTTTCCGGCACAGCCTGACCGCACTTTGACTTTTCACTGTCTCACTCAGGTCTGTCCCCTGCCATGCCTTTAGACAATTTTTATAATATTATTTTAAAGATTATAAATTTTTTGTAAACGTTCATTTCTGATGCAGTACTTCATTTTTGACAATCAAAAAAAAGCCTTGATTTTACAGGCTTTTCTTCGTTTGGTTTTCAATTATTTTCTTTTTAATTTATGGAATTTAATTCCGATTTTCTTTATTTCTCCTGAATTTATGCCTTCTTTTAAGACAATTTTAAACACCAAAGCCAAAATCAATAGTGCAAAATGTCCCCAAAACCATCAAAATGGAATTATCATTTGTCAACTTTTCTAAGGCTGTTGGGCGTTGTCCCCTCATACTTCTTAAAAAACCTGTTCAGGCTCTGGACATTATGATAACCCACCTGCTCCGCAATCTCCGTCAGCTTCTTATCTGTGGATAGCAGGAGCTCCTTTGCCTCGTTTATCCGGCAGCGGTTGATATAATCCGTAAGGCTGATGTCGCCTTTTTCCCGCATCACATGCCGCATATGGGAATAACTGATACCCATTTTCCCCGCCGCTTCCTCAAAGTCAATATCTTCCCGATAATGCATATCCAGAAAAGCCAGAATCCGCTCATAAAGCTGTTCTTCTTCCTTTTCCTCCGTATTTTCCTCCAGATGCTCCTGTAACTGTCCCACAAAATCCTTCACAAAATCCTCGATTTCCTCAATCGTATCCAGCTCCGCTATCGTCGTATATACCTTTCTGCCGTTCCCAAGGAATCTGGAAATCTGCACCTTCTCTCCCACAAGCGTCTTAATCATACTTCCCACAAGCTGCTGATAAATGAGCACTACATTATCGTAGGAAATATCCTCAATCGCCAGAATTTTTTCGCGGACGGCGGTAATCTCCTCCACCACCGCCTCCATATTGTGAAGCTTGATGTTGTTGACAATCCTTCTCTCGCTGTCATAAGGATAATGATAATATTCGCTTTCATTCATGCGATCCCTCCAGAAAATCACCTGGTTTTTCCCGGCAATAATCCGGTGCTTCACCGCCTTTGTGGCCTCCTCCATCCCTTCGTTCAGGTCCCTGATATCCCCGTGAACCGTACTGACGCCAATTGTCATGGTATAATCGAACACCTTTTTTAATTCTTCTTTAATCATTGCAATCCGCTCAAGGATAAAAGCCGTCACCTTCTTCTGGTCATAGGTCTGAATATTCAGCACCGTCACACAGGTAGTCGAGCGGAAATAAACCGTTCTGGCGGCATATCCCTCCCCTTTAAGGAGCCGGGAAAAGATTTCCTCTATCTGAAGAAAATAATACATTCTCTCATCCCAGTTATAATCCCGAAGGAGCCTGCTCCCGCCGTCCACGCCGGCAAACAGCACCACAAAATGACCGTAAGGGAACAGAGCGTCCAGATTTTCCTTCTTCTTATCTCCATCCAGCGTACCTGAAAGAACCTCCCTAAGCAGGAGCCGTTCGGTGTCCGAATTTCTCGCTTCCAGCATACTGTGGATTTGCCCCTCCTCCGCCTTCATCTTCTCAAAGGCTTCCCGGAGATAGTAAATCTCATTCTTGGGACGTTCATTTCTGGCTTCTCCCGCCGACATATCCTTTCTGATAGCCCCAATCAGATTGCGGAAGGGACGGAACAGCCAATAAAAAACGGCTACCACCAGGACAAGCCCCGCCGCTATGGCCGCCATAATCACCATCATTCCCTGATAGGATATGGTTTTGGCTCCGCTCATTACATCCTCCAGATTGTAGGTGGCTACATAAGTCCAGTTATTGGCGTCGGATTTCCGGTAAGCGCACAGATAACGAATCCCGTTGTATTCATAATCAAAATAACCTTTCTTCGCCCCCAGCCCCGCAATGGTATCGGCTATCTTCTTCTCCTCCTCGCTCGCCGGTGAAAGCGATTTGGAAGGATGGCATATAATATTGTTGTTTTCATCAAGAATAAAACAGACCCCCGATGTCTGCCCCGCCGGATTTATAAAATCGCTGAGCTTTGACATATAAATATTGCAGACCACTGTTCCGCCGTCGGATGAAATCAGAGGATTAATTGAATACACATAAGTGAGTACGGATACCTTGTTCTGCCGGTTGCCTGCCATTTCGTTATCATCCGCTATCTCTGTGCCGTAAAGATTTCTTGCAATCCACTTTCCCCGGATTCCTCTCCTGAGCCCAAAATCTTCCTCATCCAGAAGCCAGTCAAGGGAACCGTAATTTTCCACCTTACACACTCCCTTGTCTGTGGAAATCACATAGTCAGAGCCGTCCCCCAGATAAAAGCAGGACTGCACCATTTTTTCCGTCCCGAAAACCCTGTCAAGGTAATCTCCCCCGTTCCAGACCGCCTTAATCCGGCTCATATCCGTGCCGATATTGCGGTAGAGATTCACGTCAGATAGTCCCTTACAGGCGGAATTATTGGCAAACTGAATCACATTCCTGGTGTATCCCCCTAAAATCAGCTCCGTCATACTGCTGACCGACTCCAGATTATCCAGCTTTGACAGCGCAATATTTTCCTCCGAATACTGCGCCGCGTTATTAAGTACATGATAGGAAATCAATGCCGTGGGAATGATGAGCACACACAAAATTGCCAGTATGCTCTGTCCCAAAATGGAAATCCTTTTCACCTTACGCTTCCTCCCGCCTGCCTCTTGCCTGTAGCTTATCCTTTTGCATCAAAATGCTGTGCTTATCCTTTCACTTCCGATATCCTTCTGTCCATCAGAAGAATCGGCTCAATTACCAGAAAATTGTCGCCGCCTGCCTTTTCCCTGTCAAAATGGCTTTCCGGGTCCGCCGCCATCCATCCCTTAAGGGCCTCCGATTCCGCACCCTGCTCCCCGCACAGATTCACGTTGGTCCGAGGCTCCTCGTAATAAGAAAAAAGAATGTTTTCATGAAGGGCAATACACTGGTACTTATCGCCGGCGTGCTTCCCCTCGTCCACAATCGCCTTGTGCCAATAGGCGTAGGAAAAGAGCTTTTCCGGATACAGAAACGCAATCCGCCCTATTTTGGTCTTTGCCCCTATCCTCTCCTTTTCCCAGCCTTCCGGCTCCTCCGGAATACTGTGATGGAAAATATGGTACATGCACGCCCAGGGCGTCTTTCCTTCTTCCTCCGGCCACATTTCCAGAAACGGCATAAGAGGGCCTGAAAAGTCGGTCGCATCAATTCCCTCCTCCAAAGCTTCATAATATAAAAAGCACATCCTCTTATAGCGGTAAAGATAAACGGCCAAAAGCCTTTTGCCGTCTATAAATTTCCTGACGTCCTCCTGCATCTTAAAAAGCGCGTCCCCAAGGCGCTCTCCATCCACATCCTGCTTTAGGCACCCTCTGTACTGATGTCTCGTTATCATGCTTCCCCTTCCTCCTTCTGCATACTGACTGTAAGCCTGCGGCTATTGCACAGACGCTTTCCTGCCCTAGATTTCAACCGTTTTCCCGCCGGGAATCTCATGGAACGCCTCGTCCGCCTGAATCCATACGCTTTGGGCATTCGGATTGTAAACCAGATTTTCATCGATTGTGAATTTCAAATTTCCCGCAGCCTTCATATAATCCACAATCTCGATATTCGTGGCATACCAGATATCCCCGCGCCCTCCCGCCATCCGGCAGAAGTCCTCCATCAGCTCCCAGTTGTTGTCCCTCGTAAATTCGTAGCTGTGCCCCCATACATACATTAAGTACAGATACTGAGTCTTATTTAAAGCGCAGAACCGCTCTCCGTTTTCCATCAGCCTGTGGTTGTGGTGGCAGGTCGCCTTCCATGTAAGGAAATTCTCCGGCATGGCAAAATCATCCGTATCCCCCACTATCCGGCTGTACTCGATTCCAAGGCCGGGAAGGAGCTTTACAATTTCTTCATTATAAGAACCGTTGGGGTAGGACATTCCCCTCACCGGATATCCGGCGATTCTTTCCAGCGCCCTTCTGTCCTCAAGAACCTGAAGCGCCACCTGCTCTATGGGACAGCGCTCAATGGTGGGATGGGTCACCGTATGACAGGAAATCTCATGCCCTTTGTAGAGCTCCCTGTATTCCTCCTGCGGAATCCGCCCCGGCGTCCTTAAGCCGGAATTCAAATGGAAGGTTCCCTTAATCCCGTACCGGTTGAAAATCTCAACCAGCCTGTAATCCTCCTCCCTGCCGTCGTCGTAGCTCATGGTCAGCGCCTTGTGCTTTCCCTCCGGGAAGCATATGTATATTGTTTTCATGTAAACTGCCCTCCAATGCTTTTGATTTATCTGATGTAACTATTTTAACAGAGATAGTGTTCATTGTACACCGCAAAAAAGCTATCTGCGGGTTCGGCAATATTTGAGGGCTTCTTATATATAAATAATAAGAATATAACTATTGAAAAAATACAAATATTTGATATACTGTAAAAACAACCTTATTACTTAAAGTGTAAAGGACGATAAAAATGCCCCCTACAGAACAAAAGCCCCTGACAAAAACAAACATCGCTTTCCCGGGAACAGACTCTGAAACAGCACAGTCTGATATTAAAAGCCTGATTTATGTTATCCGTAACCAACAGGTTATGCTGGACAGCGATTTGGCAATGCTGTATCAGGTGGAAACCAAACGGCTAAATGAAGCTGTAAAGCGTAATATTTCCCGATTTCCGGCAAAATTTCGATTTCAACTGACAAAAGATGAGTGTGAAAACTTGAAGTCGCAAATTGCGACTTCAAGTTCAGACATAAACAATGGATACGGCGGCCGCCGAAAATTACCATTCGTTTTTACAGAACAGGGAATTGCCATGCTTTCCGCTGTTTTACGAAGCGACGTTGCGATTCGTGTAAGCATCAGAATAATGGAAACCTTTGTGGAAATGCGGAAGTATATGGCAAACACCTCTTTATTATACGAGCGGCTAAATGCAATGGAAGTCCGTCAGACAAATTACCAGCTTGAAACAGACGAACGTTTCGAGAAAGTTTTTGAGTACATATCCGAGCATGAGGAATCCAGTCAAAAAATATTTTTTGACGGACAAATCTATGATGCGTTCAGTTTGTTAGTCAGACTGATTGGAACGGCTGACAAAGAAATTACTTTGATAGACGGCTATGTGGGCGTTGAAACATTGAATTTACTTATAAAGAAAAAATCCGATGTTCCAGTGACAATTTATACCCAGCGCCGGACAATGCTGTCAAAAACTGATGTGGAAAATTTCAACGCGCAATATCCGACACTGAAAATAAAATATACGAAAGCATTCCATGACAGGTTTTTGATTCTGGACAGAATGACCGCCTATCATATAGGTGCATCCCTGAAAGATGCCGGCAAAAAATGTTTTGGCATTAATCTCATTCAGGACGTAAGCATTGTAAAAGACATCCTGCAGCGGTTGGAACTGGAAACAGAAAAATAATTTATCACATTTTCCTCAAACACCCCACCTGGCGCTCATTAATCTCCCGGATTTTATCGGGCGTAACCTTAAACTGCCGCCTGATATCCATAAGCCCGTTGATTTCCTGCTGAACGTCCGTTACCTGGGTATAGCAGTATCCGCACACATAGGGAATCTCTTTAATTGCCGTGGTAACGGCGTCGAAGCGTTTTAAAAATTCCTCTTCCGAGCTCACGGCGTTTCCATAGCCCCATTCTTTCCCCTGTCCGGCAAATGCAATTCCTCCGAATTCGCTGATAATCACCGGCTGCCCGCGGTAGGAATAGCCCTTTGCAAAAGCGGACTTTAAGCGGCAATGATACACCTCTCCCGCCAGGATTCCCTCCTTGTACTGAACGTATCTTTCCTTAAGTATTTCTCCGCATTCCTCATAATCGTGCAATGTTATGATATCCGATACCGTATGCTCCCACCCGTCGTTGACGATTACCGGCCGGTGCCTGTCCATGCTCTTAGTCAGGTGGTAGATGCTTTCGGTGAAATGCTGCTGCTCTCTGTTATTTTTTATCTGTGGCACTCCCCAGGACTCATTGAAGGGAACCCAGGTGATGATGGAGGGATGATTATAGTTCTGTCTGACAATGTCCGTCCACTCTTTCGTAAAGCATGCGACCGCTTCGTCAGAAAATTCATAAGCTGCCGGCGCCTCGCTCCACACCAGCATTCCCTTTACGTCGCACCAGTAAAGGAATCTCTCATCCTCGATTTTCTGATGCTTTCTCACTCCGTTGTAGCCCAGCGCGTGTATTTTATCCAGGTCCTCAATCAGAGCCTCCTCGTCCGGCGGGGTCAGATGGGATTTTTCCCAATATCCCTGGTCTAAAATCAGCCTCTGATAGAGAGGTTCCCCGTTGAGAAGAATGTGTTCTCCCTCGATTCTGATTTCTCGCATTCCAAAATAGGAACGGACTTCATCCAACGTCTCGTTTCCCCTGGCCAGCCGGAAGCAAATATCGTAAAGCTGCGGCTTCTCTGGACTCCAGGTATAAATCCCCCAAGGCTCATCCTCCCGGGGCATGTCAAGGTTAAGCCGCAACGCAATGGATTTTTTCACGACTGCCGCCGCCATCCCCGCAATGGGCTGTCCCTCAAAGGTAACCTCCGCCTCCAGCTTCAAATCGCCTTTTTCAAAAGCATTCGTCAAATCCGGCGCATCCACCAGGCACTCCGCCAGGAGGCATCTGCCTGCCAAATCGGGAGTCATCTTCACAGACGACAGGCTTATTACCGGAACGTACTCCATCCAGACCGTTTTCCATATTCCGGTGGTCTGCACATACCAGCACGCAAAGCTGTCCTTCACCCACCGCTGCTTTCCCCGGGGAATCTGTCTGTCCGGCGTATCCTCCACCTTCACGCAAATCCGGTTGACGCCCTCCACTGTCAAGACCGTAATATCAAAGGAAAAGCGGCTGTAGCCTCCCTTATGGCTTCCAGCCAGACGGCCGTTCACCCACACCTTTGTCAGATAATCGCTGCCCTCAAAATGAAGGACTGCCTTATGCCCTTCAAGCTTTTCCCTCTCAATCGTGATTTCTCTCTGATACCAGATATAAGGATGAAATTTCTCATCACCGATTCCGCTCATTTGCGTCTCACAGGTGAAGGGAACAAGTATCCGGCGGCTCTGTCCAAAGCCGTCCTGCCACCCTTCCCTTTCCCCGGCGTTTTCGTCATCCGTCCGAAATTCCCATTCCCCGTTCAGGTTCGTCCACTCCTTGCGGATAAACTGTGGACGCGGATAGTCTTTTACGTATGTCGTCATCTTTTCTCCTTTTCCTGCTCTCTTTTGCTGTCATATTCCGTAATCACATCAGATTTACTCTTATTTATATCTGATTATATAGCAATAACGGTATGCAATCAATTGCCGCAGAAAATTTATTCCCGCCGGCAATGAGTCAAGCGGATGCGAAGCAATACAAACTTCGATTGATACATTTGACGAATGCTGCGAGGCTTACTGTTCTTCGAAGAAGAGCAAATGCCGCCCCGGCGAGGGGGGCAATACCCCGCAACTCTGCTGCCGGACGCCCTGTCCGTCCTACATCACATCCCTCTTTTCCACATCCGAAACCAGAAGCGCAACCGCCGCTATCGACAGAAGCATCAGCACGCCATAAAAAGGAACGCTGCCGCTCAGCGTAAACTCCCCGATGTTTCCCTGGGTAAAAAGCGTGAGAATGACGGCCGCCACAATCACCGTCTTTGAGGAATGCAGCTTCATCCCGATAAGAAGGGCGATAAAACTGATGCTCACCATAACCCCGGAGCTTATCAGAATGTTCAGATAAAAAGAGGTTCTTCCAGGCCGGATATCCGAAGCAGAGATATGCGTAACTGAGCTTGTAGCGAAAAGCCCGGCATAGATTGCAAGCTTGCTGATTACCAGCGCTACATAATTGAAAATCCAGACGGCAAGCATTTTGGCAGCCAGAATCTTCTTCCTCTTGACGGGATAAGAAAACAGCAGGTTCATCGTCCTGTTTTCATAAGCCCCCACAATAAATGTCGCAAGCATTACGCCGGTAAATATCATATAGGCCATATGGGTCAGCAAATCCACCATCGCGCTCATCATGCTCCTTCCGTATGCCGCCACCGTATCCATCGCGCTCATCTCCGGCGCCGTCAGCAGAGAAAAGGCAAAAAGCGCCGCCGTCATAATCACGGCATTTCTAATATACCTCCCGATTCTGTTCGTTTTCCATTCCAGCCTGATTAATTTAATCATTATCCCTCACCTCCTCCGTCATTTTAAGAAAATAATCCTCCAGAGATTCCGACACCTTTCCGATTCCGATAATCTCCACTTCATTTAACGCCAGTGTCTTTGATATTTCCTGCGGGGACGCCTTCCTGTCATAAATTCTTATTTTTTCATTGTCAAATATTCTGAAATTCCCGTATCCCATTTCCGTCAGCACGTACGCCGCTTTTCGGGTATCCGGCACAGACAGCTCGATATAAGCCCTGCCCGTCTCTCTGATTTCCGCCATGGAAACCTCCTTTAAAAGCTCTCCGTGATGAATCATCCCAACAGTATCCACAATACTTTCGATTTCCGACAAAATATGGGTGGACACTAAAACGGTAATTCCGTATTCTCTGCAAAGAAGCGCCATCAGCTCCCGAATCTGCTTTAGCCCCGCCGGGTCAAGACCGTTGGTGGGCTCGTCCAGAATCAAAAGCTCCGGCCTTGCAAGAATTGCCCTTGCCAGTCCCAGCCTCTGCTTCATCCCCAGAGAATAACTCTTTACCGGCTTATCCGCCGCAGCCTTAAGGTCCAGCATATCAAGCGCGTCCTCAACACAGCCGGACTGATAATACCCCAGATACTCACAGTGAAGCTTTAAATTTTCCGCCCCCCGTCATATGCTCGAAAAACACGGGAAACTCGATGATACTTCCCATTCTCCCGAGCAGCCTGTAGGGATTTCCCTCAAGGCTCTCCCCGAAAAGCTCCACGCTTCCGGCGGCAGGCTTCCACAGACTGGTAAGGAGCTTCATCACCGTGGTTTTCCCGGCTCCGTTCGGCCCCAAAAATCCGTAGATTTCTCCTTTCTTTACGTGCATGTTTACATTGCTTATCAGCGTTTTTCCCCCGATTGTTTTGGTAAGGTCGTTTGTCTTAATTACGTATGGCATTTTCCTGCCCCCTTTCTGACTGTTATTTTAACAGCCAGATTTTTCATAACTCTTGACCAATTCTTACAAATTTCTTTCGCAGAGATATTCTTTACCAGAGCCGGCTGCCGGACATTCCGCCCCCTCAAAAAGACATACTGCCTCTCCTGACGCCTGTAAAAGCGACGGTACGGCCCTGCCATGTCAGAAGAACCGCCTCAAGGCCAGAGTAAAGCTCGTCCTCTCCCAGGGCCTGCTTACCAGCGTCACATCCCCGCCCATCTGCCTCGCAAGGCTTCTGGCAATGGTAAGCCCCAGTCCGTTGCCCTGAATTTCCCTGTTTCTGGAATCCTCCATGGTAAACAGCCTGTCAAAAATGTGCTCCGCAAAATCCTTTTCCACTCCCCTGCCCTTATCCGTCACGTCAACAAAAACATGCCCATCGCCCTTGCGCAAAAAAATCCCCAGATACCGCCCCTCGCAGCCGTACCTTAAGGAATTGGAAATCAGGTTATTCAGAATCCGGCGGACGGCGTCGGCATTTCCCGTCACATAAACCGGCGTTTCGGGAATCTCCACCTCAACCTCATAGCCCTCCCTGGTAAGAATTTCGTAAAAGTCCAGAACCACCTCCCGGCAAAGCTCGCACAGCTCCGTCCTTGAAAGCGCAATTTCCATATCGCCCGCCTCCAGCTTGGCCAGCGTAAAAAACTGTTCCACCAAATCCGAGACAGCCTTTGCCTTCGCCTCCACCTTGTCGAGAAGCTCCTCCCGCTCTCCCCCGCCCAGCCTGATAATTTCCAGATAGCCTAAAATCACCGTCAGCGGCGTCTTGATATCATGGGAAATGTTGGACAGCATCTTTTTTGAAGAAATTTCGCTTCTCCGGTAATCCGCAAGCATTTTCTGCTGCCTGTCCAAAAGCCGGTTAATCTGCGCGCACAGCTCCTGCACCGCCCCACTGTCCGTAAACGCCAGAATCTTTTCCCCGCTTTCCGAATCCACGATATTTTTAAGCTCCCGGCTGATTTGCAAAATCTGCCCTTTGATTCCCTTCCGAAAAGCAAACTGCTGATAACAGATTATCCCCGCCAAAACCGCAACAACTGCCAGCAATATCAGTATGATTATTTCCTCATTCATGAATCTCACCAAATTTATAGCCGATTCCCCAGACCGTCGCCACATACTTCGGCTTTCTGGGCTCGTCCTCTATTTTATTTCTAAGTCTGCTGATATGTACGTTCACCGCGTTTTCATCCCCCAGATAAGCGTCGTTCCACACCCTTGCATAAATCTGTTCCTTGGTGTAAACCTTTTTCGGGTTTTCCATCAAAAGCTTTAAAATCTCGAATTCCTTTGCCGTCAGCTCCACCTTCTCGCCGTTTTTCGTGACCGTATAATTACCCGGATAAAGAACCAGCTCCCCGGCCCTTATCACTTCCGGCTTTTCCTCCGCCTTAGAGGAATATCTGGTATTCCTCCTTATCTGCGCCCTGATGCGGGCAAGAACCTCCGTCACGGAAAAAGGCTTTGTGATATAATCGTCGGCGCCAAGCCCAAGCCCTAAGGTTTTGTCAGCGTCGGTATCCTTTGCGGAAATAATGATAACCGGCACATTGCTTTTCTGGCGGATTTGCCCTAAAACCTCCATACCGCTGATTTTCGGTATCATCAAATCAAGCAGAACCAAATCAAAGCTTTTGTCAAACTTTTGCAGGGCCTCCTCCCCGTCCATTGCGCACAGGATTTCAAAATTTTCATTTTCCAGATACCCTTTCAGCATCCGGCTGATTTCATTATCGTCCTCCACCAGTAGTAAACGCATTTTTCCCCCTTGTTTTCATGCTGCTTTTATAGAAACTTTTGTTTCAGGTCAACCTGCTTTCCATTATATTTCTGTTTTCGGCAATGTGCAAGCGGCAGGAAACTTTTCCGCCCCAAAGCCTGCACAGGAGATTTCCCCGCCCTGAAGTCGGATACCCGCCGACAACCCCGCCCCATTGCAGCCCCGAAAACAAATACTTGCCGACGCCCCAAAAGGGAAACGCAAAAAAGGCACAGACGCCACTCCTTATTCAGAAAAAGAATAACGTCTATGCCTTGGTTTTACTGAAAGCTCAAGTTTATTCTTATTTATCAAAATGCTCCGAAACAGCCTTAAGATGCCTGATAATCGGAAGATGCTGAGGACAGATTCGCTCGCACTGGCCACACCCGATACAGTCCCCGGCCTTTCCTCCCTTTTCCGCAAGCTGCTCGTAAAAGACCTCGTTGGCGGACCAGCCCTTTTCCTCGGCCTCCCGCATATCCTCATTATAGATGGAAAAGTACTGGGGAATGGGAATCTTTTTGGGGCATCCTTCCGTACAGTAGGCGCACGCCGTGCAGGGAACCGCAATCGCGGAATTGATTGCCTCCGCCGCCTTTTTCACAAGCTCGTGTTCCTCCTGCGTGAAAGGCGTAAAATCCTCCATATAGCTTAAATTATCCTCCATCTGCTCCACATTGCTCATCCCGGACAGCACCATCATCACGTTGTCAAGGGAAGCCGCAAAACGGATGGCCCATGAAGGCAGGGACATTCCCGGCGCATAGCCTTTCAAAATATCCTCCGCCGCTTTGGGCATTTTCGCAAGGGTGCCGCCCTTTACCGGCTCCATAACGATTACCGGCACGCCGTGGCGCACGGCCGTCTCGTAGCATTCCCTTGCCTGAATCCACTTGCTCTCCCAGTCCAGATAATTAATCTGAAGCTGTACAAATTCCATTTCCGGGTACTTTGTCAGAATTTCATCCAAAAGCTCCGCGCTGTCATGGAAGGAAAAACCGGCTGTTTTCACCAGCCCGCTTTTTTTCTTGTCAAGGAGCCAGTTGAAGCAGTCGTATTTCTCATACTTTGGATAGCTCCCCGCTGTAATGCCATGCAGAAGATAGTAGTCAAAGTACTCCACTCCCGTATTTTCAAGCTGCTTATTAAAAACCTTATCCCTGTCCTCAAGGCTGTTAAAAAATCCGGAGTGCAGCTTGGTTGCCAGAGTATATGCCTGCCTGGGATAACGCTCCACCAACGCCTTCCTTGCCACGCTTTCGCTCTGAAATCCGCAGTACATCCATGCCGTGTCAAAATATGTAAATCCCTTTTCAATGAAAATGTCAACCATTTTCTTTACCTGCTCCACGTCGATGGAAGCCGGGTCGGAGGCATCCAGAAGCGGGAGCCTCATCAGGCCAAATCCCAGTTTTTTCATATCATTCTCCTTTTCATACGCTCTGCGCATATCTTTGTGTTTGATGGTTCTATTATAATATAGCTTTGACTGTGCGGCAAATACTTATATTAAATATGAGCGTATGCCTGAGGGGTATGACATGTTCCTCCGGTTCCACAAGCAATATTATCCGGCTTTTAAAAAAATTCCGCTCCCCTACACATTTTCCTCCCTCACAGCCTCAATAATTGTATCCTTCTTTATCCTCCCCGCAGAAATCAGATAGGACGCCGCCACGGCAGCCATCACCAGCAGAATGCTCAAAAGGATTTTCCCGAAGGGCAGCCTGGGCAGCAATTCCCTCCACGACACATCCAAAAGCCCCGTCATCAGCCCAAGCAGTATAAGGACGGCAAAAATGCCGATAACCACCGGCGTAACCGCCATACGAAAAGCCTCGATAAAAAGAAGTCTGCCAATCCCCTCATTATCCATTCCCACAGAGCGGAGCATGGCAAATTCCCTGCGCCGGCGCATCATCACATGGGAAACCGCGGAAAACGTGTTGGAAATGCCAATCAGCGCAAGCAAAATCCCGATACAGTCCACTACCGCCCCCATAGCCCGTGCCCCTACGGCGTTATTAAGCCTCTCCGTCTCTATACTGGTAATATAAACATCCTCCGCTGCCATCACGGATTCGCACAGCTCCCGTATCCTTTCCGTCACGGCAATGTCCTCCTCCGGCTCCGTCTTAACCTCTGCATAGATACAATACTGTTCCGCTTTTTCCGGGGAAAGCTTATCCGCCACGGAATAATATACGGAAAGGGGTACATAAAGATTAAGGTTATAGTTATTAAACGCATGGCCAATGTCCGGTTCCTCTACCGCCACAGCCCCCGCTGCCACAGAAAGAACATAATCCGTATCCATATCGTCTCTGGTTTTTTCCTCCAGCAAAAGCTCCTCTCCCTCCGAAATATTTAAGTGGGAATAAGACAGGGCTGATTTCGGCGCGTTATTCACCACCTCCGGGTACACCGGCGCAGCGCTTAAGACGATTGCTCTTATTTTCTCCGTATCATAATACTCCGCCGGGTCATGCCCCAGCTTGCGGCAGTAATCGTCAAACATCTCCTCCTGCATTCCATACAGATAGGCGCGGAGTCTGTAACGTCCGTCACGGTTTACCAGATTCCACTTATTAAGGTCGAGTCCCGCAAAACCTCCCCTTTCCTTAAATTCCTCGCTCTCCTGCCCGGGAGAGGCATAGTAAGCCATTCTTGTCACGCAATAATAAGCGCCTTCCAATTCCCCCGGAACGGACAAAATATCGGTAAGCAGCTCCCTGTCCGCCTCTGTCGGCAAATCAAGCCTTGCGCTGATATTATAGTAAACTCCGCTTCTGTTCCTCTCGCTTAAGTAGTCGTTCAGCGAAATAAAGACAAAAAATCCTGTAAGAAGCATCAGACAGAGAGTCAGAGACATAACGCCGCCGCGAAAGCCTTTTCTGTTTGCATAGTGGGAAGCGCCTGCCAGCTCCCCCGGATAACCGAACAGTCTGCGAAGAACCGGATAATGCCTGCCTTTCCTCTGCCTCCTGCTTCCGCCGCCGTCCGCCTCCTGCATTCGTATCGCTTCCAGGGGCGAAAGCCGGGAAACCTTTAACGCCGGAAGCAGCGCGGAAATCAACACGGTAATGAGAGACAGCCCGGCTGCCAAAAGCGCAAGATAAGTAGAAAAACGCACGGTAATCGGAAAGTAGAGAATTTCTCCTGCAATGTCACTGTAAATCTCAGTAACCGCCACGGTAAATCCATACCCGATTCCCATACTCAGCAAAATCGGAACCGCCGATAAAATCATTCCTTCCATTAATATAGACGCCACAATCTGACCGGGCGCAGCTCCCACGGAGCGGAACATGCCAAGCTGCTTTATCCGCGCGGAAACCGATACCTGGAACGCGCCTCTGATTATCATCACAAAGGCTCCCATAACCAGCAGCAAAAGAGCTGCATAAACAATCACGCCTCCCCAGTTTTCTATGGAAAATCCCATTTCGGGGGGAAAGACAAGGTGATAAGCCAGTAGCCTTGCATGATAACGGAAATGATTTTTATAATCCCCATACTCATCCTTTTCAATTCCCAGCGCGTCCGCAATCTGCGGCATCGCCTCGTAGGTCTTGCGGATATCCCGCATCTTTACATAAATTACAAGCTCCTCGTCCCCGGTAAGCGTGCTCCTGTCCATGTAACCCATGGCGTAATAGCCCGGAACCACGGTGGAAGTGGTCATATCCATTTTTCCCACCAGCGTGACTGTCCTTTCGCCGGTTCGGAAAAAGACTTCGCCGTCCCTTCGGACATCGCCGGCTTCCAGAAGCACGCTCTCCGGCTGCCCGCCGGCTTTTGTCCCTGTCTCATTGCCTGTCTCCGGCATCTCCCCTGAAATCCGCTTCTCCGCCTCTTTTTCTGCATTGCCCGCTTTCGGTATCTCCTTACAAATCCGCCGCTCTCCCTCGGGAAAGGTAACGGTATCGCCCAGACGATATTCGGGATTTTGCTCGAAAAAGGATTTACTCACGGCAATCTCTCCGGGTGCTGAAGGAATGCGCCCTTCGATAAGGGTATTTTTTTCTCCCATGGAATTCCAATAATTTTCGTCCGCATCCCGGAGGAGCAGATAGGGAAGCCCGGCATTCCCAGACAGCTCCAGACAGGAAAAGGGACCTTTCACCATGGTTTCCGCCACGTTCAGGTTATTCTCCACAAGGGACAGCTTATCCGAGGTAATATCCCCGCCAATCTCGCCATGCCACTGGCCGTCCTCATATTCCTCGATTTCCCTCTGCCATCTAAGCTGCGTATATCCGTAAGTGCACAGGGCGCAAAGCAGCGTGGAGGCCAGCAGAACCGCCAGCATAATGGAAATAGAGGTGTTTTTATTCCGCTTAATGGTATTGATTGTGTATACAAACAGCGTCCTCATCTCTCCACCTCCTCGTCACGCACGATTTTTCCGTCCTCGATAGTGACGATTCTGTTCGCTTCAAGGGCAATCCGCTCGTCGTGGGTAATAAGGAGCACCGTCTGCTTATACTTTTTATTGGAAAGCTTCAAAAGCCCCGTGATTTCCTCCGAATTTCTTTTATCCAGATTTCCTGTGGGTTCATCCGCCAGCAGAATCGCCGGACGGTAAATCAGCGCTCTGGCAATCGCCGCCCTCTGCTGCTGCCCGCCGGAAAGCTGGCCGGGAAGGTGGTGGAGCCGCTCTGTCAGCCCCAGAATTTCCGTCAGCTCATCAAATCTTTTTTCATCAGGTTTCTGTCCGTCAAGGAGCATGGGCAGAAGAATATTCTGCCTTACGTCAATGGAGGGAATCAGATTGTAAAACTGATACACAAGCCCTACCTTGCGCCGCCGGAAAAGGGAACGCTGCTTTTCATTTAAAGCGGCGATATCCGTGCCCTCAATCAGAATTTTGCCCCCGTCCGGCCGGTCCACCCCGCCCAGCATATGGAGCAATGTGGATTTGCCGGAGCCGGACGCCCCGATAATCGCCACAAATTCTCCCTTTTCTACCGACAGATTCACGTTTTCAAGCGCCGTGACCCTCGCCTGCCCGACGCCGTAATACTTTGATAAATTTTCGCACCTTAAGATTTCCATATTGCCGCCTTTCTTATTTATAGTTCCGCTGTTACAGGTACTTTAGCAAACCAACATGACAATCCGGTGACATTTACATATTTTTATAAAATTTTATGAGAAATCGCGCTCCGCCCTCCCTCCTGTTCTCCGCCCTGATTTCCCCCTTCTGGGCTTCAATCAGCGTTTTGGCGAGGGCAAGGCCGATTCCCGCGCTGTCCTTTGGAGCGTCTTTGCCTTTGTAGAAACGCTCGAACAGGCGGGGAAGCTCCTTTTTGGAAAATCCCGTCCCTTCGTCCTCTACTGCAATTCCCGTGAAAACCGGGTTGTCCCATACTCTGATACAGATTTCCGTCCCCGCCGGCGAATGTTCGGAGGCGTTTTTCAGAAGATTTCCAAGAGCCTCCCGCATCCATTTCACGTCGCAGGGCAACGTAAGGCGCTCCATCGTCTTTTTCTCTCCGGCAAGCCTGACCCTTTGCCCCTTTTCCTCCAGTATCGGCAGGACAGGCTCGAGACTGACCTCCAGCAGCTCGCTCACCGGCACGCGCCGTATATCGAAAGTAAGCACGCCGGCGTCCGCCCTCGACAGCGTAAGCAGGGAAGATGTCAGGCCGGCAAGACGCCGGGTCTGCTTTTCCATTTTCCTGACTGCCTCCGCGTCCTCCTCCTTCGTAATCCGCCGAAGTAACACCTCGCTCAGAACGGAAAGCGACGTTAAAGGCGTCTTGAACTGATGGGAAATATCCGCAAGATTTTTCGCCAGATTTTCTTTTTCCCGCAGTACCGCCTCACGGCTTTCCCGGAGGGCAAGCACCGTCTTATAGATTTCATCCTCCAGACCCGAAAGAAAATCCTCTCCCTTTCCCGGAAAAAGACTGTAATTTCCCTCCTCCACCTGCCGTAAGTACCCTGTCAAATCCTCCGCCCGCTTCCGCAGCCTGCTTTTTTGTCTGTACATAAAAAGAAAAAGGGCGACCGTGCCAATCCCCGCAGCCAAAAGACTCCCCGCAAAAAACAAAAGCCCCGGTTCTTCCCCCGGCAGCCGTCCGTAATATCCGTATTCTCCAAGTATTTCCTTTCCCTTTGCAAGGTCTTTTTCCGATGCGCCTTTCAGCGTCCGCATTATGACCTCCGTACTGCCCGGAACCGCCCCGGCAACTGCCGCCATTTTATCATAAAACAGCCTCTCGCTCCACCGGTAGCCCTCGAAAAACACCGCCGCGCAAAAACAAAAAACGGCGGCAAAAACGCCTGCCATAAAGAATACGGATTCTTTTCTCCTAGTCATCGCAATCCTCCATCCGGTAGCCGATTCCCCGTACTGTCTTAATCAGATTCCGGGATTCCTCTCCCAGCTTTTCCCGAAGCCGCCTGACGGTGACGGTCAGCGTATTGTCGTTTACAAAATCCCCCTCGTTATCCCAAAGCCGTGCAAGCAGCGCGTTCCTCGTAAGAGTCCTGTTCTTGTTTTCCATAAAACAGGAAAGAAGCCGGAACTCCCCGGCAGTCAGCTCAATGCGCTCCCCGCCCTCCGTGACGGTTGTTTTCTGTCTGTCAAGCATGAGCCCCCCGCAGGAAATCACCTCCTCCGCCCCGGAAAACTTTTCCTGACGGCGCAGCACCGCGCGGATACGGGAAAGCAGCACCCCCGGCCTAAAGGGCTTGGTCACATAATCGTCGGCTCCCATGTCCAGTCCTCTCATAATATCCGCCTCGTCCTCTCTCGCCGTTAAAATAATCACCGGCAGCGCAAGACCTTTCTGCAAACCGCCCATTTCCGCTGCCGGAACCGGACAGAGCCTTGCAAGGAAATCCCATCCCTCCCCGTCAGGCAGCCCAAGGTCTAAAAGCGCCAGACAAAAATCCCCGGGTTCCGCCTCCATCGCCTCCTTGAGGAAACGGACGGAAACCGTCTCAAAGCCCTCGTCCAAAAGCAGCTCGGTAAGTCCGTATGCAATTGTATCGTCGTCCTCTATCAGCAGTATCCGTCTGTTTTTCACGCGTTCTTTTCCTTCCCGCCGCGGCGCTTCTTATCACATACAATCCACTCGTCCAGCGTAAGCGGCTCATAATCAGAAAATTTGCAGAAGCAGTTAATCATATTACAGGGAATGGGACGCTCATTCCCCTGAGCGTCCGTTACCGTCGTTTTTCTCGTTATCTCCTGAAACTGCTCTATGAGCCGTTCGTCCTGTGTGTCATGGACGTGCCCGTAAAGCATATAGGTTTTGGGCTCCCCCTTCTCATCCACCCGGTACTGGCCGTTATAGCACATAATGGGATAATGACACAAAACCACCTTCCGCCTGTTGTCGGAAAGCTCCGCATAATGCTTTACCCATTTGAAGCGGTCAAGGTTCATCTCCTTATTATTCACAAAGCGGTCATGGTTGCCGCACACAAGATACAGCTTTCCCTTAAGTCTCTGCAAAAGAGCGTTTGTCTCCTGCACATTTCCCCAGGACAAATCTCCGATAATGACAACATCATCATTTTTGCGAACCCTTTTGTTCCACTTTGCTATCATATATTCGTTCATTTCCTCCATGGACGCAAAGCCCCGCCTGTCCATCTTTTCGTTCAGCGCCCCGTGAAAAAAATGCAAATCCGCAATATAATACCTCAATGTACCGCCTTTCTCTTTCCTTTCTATTTCCCTGCCGCAGGCTGACTTGCCAGCCCCACGGTCTTTTCCCGCCGAGCTGCCCGAAAATCCGGGCCGTCAAGTGTATCAGAGGAAGTTTGCCTTACAGAATACCGCCTGCCTCGCGCCTGCGGAAATCACAGAAAGTCCCCCCAGTATTCCGTCAGCTTTTCCATAAATTCCTTTCGTTTCGGCTGGCTGATGGGAATGCTCTCCCCGGTAATCAGGACAGCCTCCAGATTTTTGGCGCTCACATTCTTCACATAATACATGTTGACAATGTAGCTCGTATGGCAGCGGGCAAATCCCTTATCCTGCAGCTCCCGCTCCATTTCCTTCATGCTTTTATAGCAGATGATATTTTCCTGCTCCGTATGCAGGAGAAGATTCCGGTTAAAGGTCTCCACATACCGCAGCGATTTCAGGAAAATCTTGTATTTTCCCGTATCATTTATGACTACTATATAAGGGCTGTCGTCCTTCCGGTGCTTTTTCAGCCACCCGTTCATCTCCGCCTTCAGCCGGACATACCTGATGGGCTTGATAATGTAATCGGCCGCCTGATACTTATATCCTTCCAGACCGTACCCTGTAAGCGTGGTGAGAAAAATAATGCCGACCTTTTCGTTCATCTGCCGGATACGCCCCGCGGCGTGCAGTCCGTCCACCAGCTTCATCTGAATATCCAGGAAAATCAGGTCGATGGAGGGGTCATACCTCTCAATCAGCTCAAGCCCGTCGCCGTAAGGAGTTATTTTGATTTCCTCCCCGGTTTCCACGGCATATTTTTCAAGCAGCTCCGTCAGATGCGCCACAAAATCCTTTTCATCATCACAGATTGCAATGTGTGTCATTAAGAACCCTCCGCTTTTTCACCTTCATTCTTCCGCCCTGAAAATACTGCATATTTCTCCCTGCGGTTTGCACACACACTCTCAGGCTTATTATAAGCCTGTAAGAGTGAAAAACACAAGCCGCATTTCTTTTCAGTCCACAGCCCGCAGCCTCTCCACAATGCTCTGCTTCTCCAGATTCTTGAAGCACAGATAGGGTATGAGAACCGCAAAGGCAATAATTACGGGCGTACAGACCAAAAGAGGCGTCAAAGTGAAGCGGAAAGTCGCCGTCCACTCCCCGGCTACCATCATCCGTACCCCAAAGCCGACTGCCAGCGCCCCTAAAAGATAGGAAGCCGCCAGCGTAATCCCGCCGTAAAGCAGTCCTTCGTCCACCAGCATCTGCCGAAGCTGCCGCTTCGTCATTCCCACGCTCTGTATCATGGCAAACTCCTTCTGCCGGGACACAATGGCCGTCACCATGGAATTGACAAAGTTCAGAATCCCCACCAGAGCGATAATCACGCTGATGGCAAAGCCCATCACCGTATTGGCTCTTGTCTGTTCTTTATAATGGGTTATCAAAGTGGATTTTGAAGTAAAGGACAGGCTTTTATCCGCCTCCTTACGGTAATCCTCGAGCATTGCTTCCGCCCCGCTCTCCGCCTCCGGCTCCACATTAAAGTACATCTTGCGCAGAGTATTTTCGGGATAAAGCTCCCGGAAAGTATCCGCCGGCAGATAAAAGGAAAGCCATTCCACCTCATCGCTACTGTTTCCCTCCGTAACGGCGGTGAGATTTGCCACAATTCCCATTACCTCATACTGCTTTCCGTTAAGCTCCACCTTTTCCCCTACGGAATAGGTGGGCTGGATTTCCGGCTCCTTCTCCTCCGCGCCTGATGCGGCCTGTGCAAGGACAAAGCCGCCGGAGCAGAATTTTTCCTTATCAAAAGTACCGTCCAGCAGATAATAATCCTGCAAATACGCGTCCAAAACCAGTCCGTCTATTCCGTACAGAACCGTCTTACACTCTTTCTTATCCATCATCTCATGGTACGAGCGGGCAAGCCCAGGGTCAACGGCTTCAATATAAGAAATCCTCTCGCCTGCATTATAATAGGTTCTGATATTCTCAATCGCCGACGGAGCGATTTTGTGGTCGATTGCCCGGGAATACAGACGCCCTGTTTCGCGAAGCCCTTCAAGTCCCTCTATCCGGGAGACGAGCGCCTCTGAAATCGTTGTTCCGCAGGGATTATAAACTCCGAAGCTGGTTCCTATGGAGCTGTCCCTCACCTCAAAATCGCTGATAACCTTCTGACTCATATACTTGTCGATATCAAAGCTTGCGTTTTTCGCATAAACTACCGTCAAAAGTATCAGCCCCAGAGTCAGGGAGCAGATAACCGTAAATGTTCTCTTTTTGTTTCTGCCCAGATTGGCAAGAGCCATCCGAGAAATCCCCCCACCTTTGGTGGTGCCTTTGGCAGTCCTTTTAACCTTCCGTCTGCCGCCCGTTTCCGCGTCCGCATAGCGCAAAGCCTCCATGGGAGAAACCTTCCCCGCCATCCTTGCCGGTTTCCTGCAGGAAATCCTCACGGTAATCCATGCAAATACCGCCGCTCCCCCAAAGATTAAAGGGCTGGCGGAAACAGAGGCTTTCTCATATCCTCCGGTAATCATCACCGGAACCAGAACAGCCCCCAGCAAATATCCTAGGAAAAGCCCAAGAGGAATCCCCAAAAGGGCAAGCCGGTTTGCCTGTCCGTAAATTATCTTTTTCAGCTGCCTTCCCGATGCGCCAAGGGTTTTCAGCCTGCCGTAAAAACGGATATCGGCGGCAACGGAAATCTGGAAAATGTTATAGATAATCAGATATCCGCTGGCGAATACCAGAATCATAACCATAAGCATGGGAACAACTTCCCGCAGAATGTTATGAGTCATGGCGGTGTCGTAGGCGATATTCGTGCTGTACGGCACATCTGTCAGCCCCGTTTCCCGCAGAATCCTCTCTGCCTTCTGTTCCAGACTTCCCGCGCCCTGAACAATGCTGTATAAATTGTCAAAGGCGCTTTCACGGACATCCACGTGAAGCATCCCCATTCCGAAATACTTCCCGTTTTCGCGCTGCTGCCTCTGGTCGATGCCGCCGCATTCCTTTTCGATAAACGCTTCCGACACCCATGCCATACTTGCCATGGAAACGGCGTTTCCCTCCCAGTAGCCGGAAAGGACAAACCTGCTGGCGGTGTATTCATCTCTCCCTGAATCCTTCCGCCAGATAAAAGTAACCTCCTGCCCCAGACTGCAGGGGAGCCCTAAACGCTCCAGGGTAATCGTATCCAGCGCAATCTCATTTTCCTTTACCGGAAGATTTCCTTCCGTGGGAAAGGAAAAGGTTGATTTGGCGTATTTCTCATCTCCATAACGGATTTCCACCTGCCGTCCCGTCAGCTCCTTATTTTCCGCCACGCCTAAAACCACGCTTTTTCCCCAGTCCTCCACCAGAGCATGGGCGGCAATAGCCTCCGCGTCGGCGTCGCTCACATATTCAAAAGTAATATGGCTGTCGTTTCCCGCCTGTTTAAAATTCATCTCCTGCAGATTCTTCTGCATACTGCCGGAGAGCACAAACAAAGTGGTAAACATCAGCGTTGTCAGTACAATGGCAAAAACCGCAACCAGATTCCGGTTCCGGTTTGATGCAAAGCTCCGGTTCGTCAGCGTGCGGAGCATGGATTTTGCTTCCTTTTGATTCTGCTTCTTCATTACAAGTCCCCCTCCTATTATAGTTCCGCTCCGCCCTGACTTTCCGCCTTTGTCTGGAACAATTCCCGGTCGCCTCCGCGCCCGCTCATTGTTCCGCGCTCCGTCAGTACTCCGCTGTTTTCCAGTTCCGCTCCGCTGTTTTCCTGTTCCACTCCGCCCTGACTTCTCACTTTGCCGTCCTCTATTCGTATCTGCCGGTCGGCCTGCGCCGCAATCTCGGGATTGTGGGTAATCATAACCATTGTCTGGTTGAATTTCCGCCCCGTGACCTTCAGAAGTGAAATCACCTCTTCGCTGGTTCTGCTGTCCAGATTTCCCGTGGGCTCGTCCGCCAGTATGATGGCCGGCTTGCTTGCCAGCGCTCTGGCAATGGCGACACGCTGCTGCTGACCGCCGGAAAGCGTGTTCGGCATATTGTAAAGCTTCTTCTCAAGCCCCAGAATCTCTGCCACTTCCCGGATAAAGCCCTCGTCCGGCTTCTTTCCGTCGAGACGAATGGGCATAACAATATTCTCATATACGTTCAAAATGGGAACCAGATTGTAATTCTGGAAAATAAATCCGATGCGCTGACGGCGGAACACCGTCAAATCCTCGTCCTTTAGCTTGCCAAGCTCAAAGTTATCCACCTTCACGCTGCCCGATGTGGGGCGGTCCAGCCCGCCCAGCATGTTAAGCAGAGTAGACTTTCCGCTCCCGGACGTGCCGATAATCGCCACAAACTCCCCCTGCTCAATCGAAATACTCACGTCGTCAAGAGCCTTTACCAGATTTGGCTCCGTTCCGTACTGCTTTGTCAGATGTGTCGTACTTAAAATCTTCATACTGTGTTCCCCCGTTTCCTGTTCTTCCTCTCATCCGATACGCCGGGAGCGCGTCCCTTTTACGGAAGCTTTTTCCTTCCCGGCGCCGTATGAATTTAAAATCATTATATCCACCGGAAAAAACAGCACAACGGCAAACGCAAAACCTAATATCTACACTGCAAAATCTATATGGTATGCTACGCCTTGCTATGCCCTGCTATGCTGCACCCTGCCCCCAACCGGAAAATTCCACGAAAAAAATACCGGGCCCGACCTTCGTCCGCAGGAAATTTTACCGGAAATTCATCACCCACCGGTTTTCCGACTGATAATAAATCAGCCATACCCTCACCTCCTGTCCGTGGATTACCAGCGTGCAGTCGTATTCTATGGACGGGATTCCCGCATACCGCTTTTTCTCCTGAGAATGTATGACAAACTCCCGAATCGTCTGGATTTCGCCCTCCTCATCCTCCACCTTAAGCATCAGCGGCATCATCCGTCCCGTACTGGTAAACCAGCATTCGCAGGCAATCTTCTTCTGAATCCCCTTAACGCTCCCTGCGTCCGCTTCGGGCGGATTCGTACCGATTCCAAACGCCATCGCCCATCCCTCCTTCTGTCCAGTTGCATTTTATCGCATATTAGCAGTCTGTTTTCCGCAACATGTGAAAGTCAATGCGGCTTCATTACGTTTTCTATCCCTCCGCTCATATGGGAAATGGAGTTGTTTAAGAATACGGCGCGCATCACCGCATCCGCCCCAAAGCGCCTCCTTATCCCGTCCACGGTCTTATCCACCCTCATAAGCTTCTCATAATCAATCTCGTCAAAAATACTCATCTGCCGGACAAAACTTTCCCCCCTCACCCGTCCCGTATGCACCCCCATATGCCGGAGAGGTCTGCCGTTCCAAAGCTCCCGGAATAACCGGCAGCCTGCCCCGTAAATCTCCCATGTCAGATTGGTGGGAACCGCCAGTACCTTCTGATGAGAGACATAAGACATATCCGCATACCGTATTCCCACGGACACCAGTCCCGCTTCCGCCCCGTCCGCCCGCAGCCTCCTTCCCACCGTCTCGGAAAGAGACAAAAGCACCTGCTTTGCCGTTTCTTCGTCCGTCACATCATAAGGCGTGGTAGTGCTGTTCCCATAGCCCTTGTTTGCCGCCGGTTCCCCCAGCACCGGAGAAAAATCAATCCCGTTGGCAAAGCCCCAGATAATCTCCCCCTGTTTCTTAAGCACACTCTTAAGCCATGCCGGGTCCGCCTCCGCCAGCTCCCCGATGGTTCGTATCCCCATGGAAAGCAGTTTGCCTGTGGTTGCCTTTCCTGCAAAAAACAAATCCGACACCGGCAGCGGCCACATTTTCTCCCTGATTTCCTCCGGGTATAACGTATGCACCCGGTCAGGCTTACGAAAATCCGACGCCATCTTTGCAAGCAGCTTATTACAGGAAATCCCCACATTGACCGTAAATCCCAGCTCCTCCCGGATACGGTCCTTGAGCCGGGCGGCCACATCCTCCGGCGTGCCAAAGAGCCGGCAGCCTGCGCTCATATCCACAAAAGCCTCGTCAATGCTGTACTGCTCCACCACGTCGGAATACTCCCGCAGAATCTCCATAAGCGCATCGGAGCATTTCTGATAAAGGCTGTAATCGGGCGGCACCAATACCAGCCCCGGACACTTCCTGCGGGCTTCCATAATCGTCTCGCCGGTCTTTATCCCGTAGCTTTTCGCCGGAATCGACTTCGCCAGTATAATCCCCCGCCTTTGGGTAACGTCCCCTCCCACCGCGGAAGCAATTTCCCTTAAATCCTCCCTGCCGCCTTTATGAGCCAGACGGTAAACGGCCTCCCATGAGAGGAAGGCCGAATTTACATCTATATGGAAAATAATATTTTTCAAACGTATGTTCACCTCCTGTAAAAGGATTTTAGCAAACGCACGTTCTTGTTTCAAGCGGTAATTTATGGTTAATCCTCAGAATTCCTCTGCAAGACAAAAGCCTTTATCTCGAAATATCCGCGCTGATTTGCGCTCCAAGCCCGGACGCTACCTCTACCCGCAGCTGTTCCTCCTCCTTTTCAATCGCTTTCCCTTTGCTGTCATATGGGTTAAAAACATACTCCTCGGAAACCGTTTCCAACTCGCCGCTTGCCGCGTTCCTTTCCATAACATGTTCGTACCACGCATCAAAGGCCGCGCCGTTTGTTTTTACGGAAGCGGCGTCATAGTACTGTTTAATCTGTTCATCGGATAAATCAAGCCCTTCTTCCTCACAATAACGGATTTTCACAATTTCACCGTCAATATACTGATAGGTTGAATAATAATGACATGCCGCCCCGCCGCGCTCCATGCCGTATATGAGCTGTTCTTCCTGATTAAAGACTGCAAGTGAGATTTGGTTTAAGCGGGCATCATTCTCAAACCTTTGTTCTTCCGCATTCCATACAAGATAAACCCATTCCGTCCGATAATTTCCATTTAACGTATCAAACAGACGTATGTCCTGATATCCATCGAAATTCACGTCCTCCAGTTCAAATCCGAGGGTGTCCCCCAAGGAAGCATCAATGCATGTCTGACCTCCCATAGTAAGCTCCGGTATGGAAATGGTCTGCAGCCGTGTATCGCCCTGATAGACTTCGACGGTTTGCAGCGCGTAACTCTCCGTGAGAAAATCATAATATGCGGTTAGCTGAAACAGAAACTCCGGCATGTCTTCCCTGAGCTTTCCCGTCTGCGTCACCGTAATCAAATCGTCCCGTTTTTCCTCGCAAAACCGCTTAAAATCACTGTCCGAAATCCGGTTCCCTTCCAGCTCGATATCTGTCAACGCATGCAGCCCATACAGCGGCGTTATATTGCTGATTTGGTTATTTTCAAGATTTAAGCGCGTAAGTTTTTGCTTATTTCCAAGCGGACTGATATCCACAATATTGTTATTATCTAAACATACTTCCGTCAGGTTTTGCATATTTTTTAACGGACTGATGTCCGAAATCCGGTTTTCTCCCAAATTAAGCTCCTCAAGCTGTGTAAGGCCGCTTAACACAGATATGTCTGAAATGCCGCAGCCTCGCGCGTACAGCGCTTTGAGGTCTGTCAGGTTTGCAACAAGCGTTATGTCCACTTCCGTTTCAGGAGTGTTCCCGATTTCAAGGTCCTCTAAGTGAACCAGCCCGCCGATGGGCGCATAATCCTCAATCTCGTTTCCCACACAATGAAAACCTACAAGCCCCGTCAGCCTGGTTACCGGCGTAATGTCCCTTATGCAGTTGTCACTTACCCAAAGCGCTTTCAGCGCCGTAAGCGCCTCCACGCCTTCCAGACTTTGCACGTTGCAGTTATATAGATTTACTTTTTCCAAATTGCAGAACCACTGAAAATCTAAAAACGGCTTTTCACACGAAATTTCTTCGTATCCGTCAAATCCAAATTCCGTAATTGCAAGTACGTCTGATTTTGTGACTGCGCCTTCCGGCTTTCCCAGAAGCTCCCGCGTTCTGCGCTCGATTTCCGGGGAATGGAAAATGATTTCCTCTGATAACGGCTCCTGCTGTGTCGGTTCCGTTGGATTTTGTCCGGTCTGTTCATTTTCCGAAGACCTATATTTGCCCCGTACCGCCGCAGGAAGCTCCTCATACTGCACTTCACTCCATTCAAGAACGCCGCGGACCGGCATGACGGTCAGGCGGATAAACGCGCCTTCTTTCAATTCCCTTGACGTCCCGAAGGTAATATTTTTCCCCCTTCCATCCTCATTATAGCAAAATAAGGTGTAGGAGTAATCCATATTCCCGCTGAAACTAACCACGCCGCCCTTTGATTTTGCCTGTTCCATTTTGCTGTTGTCAATCTGCCCATAATAATAAGCGCTGCCGGCTCCTGAAAGGAACCATATACAAAAGCAGATAAAGCCTGCCATTATGATTACAGCAGCCGCAATCCCAACCATCATTTTTCTCTTCATTTTTATCACCTCCATAACCGCCATCTTACCACGCCAATCTTGCATGAACCTTGCAAAAGCCTTGTATTAACCTTGTGATTTTTCAACTTAATAATACCATATCTAAGAATCAAGCTGTTATGGGGATTTTCGTCAATATTCTGTAAAAGGAATTTTCCTCATGTCCGGACTGAGAAAAACAGGAGAAATGATACAGAGCAGATTATAACCTTGGTAAAAGTATAAAAGTCAAAACCAGACAATGCTACTTTGGAAGTCATGCAGGCCGCTCTTGATTAGGTACACATGCACACATATAAAAAAATTGGAGAAACGCTAATTTTAACGTTTCTCCCAAGAGGCGCAGACCGGATTTGAACCGGTGGATACTGGTGTTGCAGACCATTGCCTTACCACTTGGCTACTGCGCCTTACCTGTTAACTATAACAAATATATTCTCCGCAGTCAATCACTATGACTGCTTAATATTTACTTAAATGACTCCGACGGGAATCGAACCCGTGTTACCGCCGTGAAAGGGCGATGTCTTAACCGCTTGACCACGGAGCCCTATTCTCTTTTCAGATTTGCAACCTGACTAAAACATATTACCACAACCGGATTCATTTGGCAAGATTAAATTTTTTCTTTTTTTATCTTCTTGCAGCAGGCTGAAGTGAAAAGTTTATTTCCACTTTGCCTTCTTGCAGCAGTTCAGCCCTGCCCTGTATAAGAGCTGTTTTCCGTCAGCCCGTTTCTCATTCCCGGCCGGCCAGATACTCCGCCAGCGCCGTTCCCTTTCTGCTGTGCGGGATTGTCTCGATTTCAACGACGCAGAATTCCTCCGCGTATTCTCCGCAGGAAAGTACCTTGACCACCTCGCCCTTCCCGTTATAGGCAATGGAATTCCCAATCACTCTCCAGCCGCCCCAGGGCCCGTTTTCAAGGAAACCTACGCTGCTGACTCCCACGATTGCCATTTCATATTTTTCAGAGAGCTTTGAATAGGGACGATACCATTCCATACCGTAAATATCCTTTTTCAGGTCGCGGTCGGGGGATACGCCCCATGCGCTGGGCGATAAAAGGATATCTGCGCCCATTCTTCCGAAAGCCTCGCCGATAACCATGCTGTTTTCCGCATTGTCCGCGCAGATGTCCAACGCAAGCCTTCCGAAGGGCGTGTCAGCCGCCTCCAGACGGCTGCCAATCTCATACACGTCCTCCACGCCGGTCAGAACGTTAATCTTCCTGTGATGCAGTATAATTTCCCCTTCCTCCGATATCAGAAGCGCCGCGTTATAGGTTTTATCCCCTGATTTTTCCGTGATTCCGGCCGCCATCCATATATGGTACTTCCGGGCCAGTCCGCAATAGGCAAGGCTTGTTTTCCCGGGAATTTCATGACACAGCCCCGGGGCGTCCACATTTCCCCATCCCAAATCGCAGCATTCGGGAAAAACTATCAAGTCCGCCCGTCCTTCCGCTTTCCGCAGGAAGCTTTCCATCGTCTTTAAATTTTCCTCAGTTTTTCCAAACACCACCGGCATCTGCGCCATTCCTATTCTTACCCTGCCCATTGCTGCACCTCCCGTTCGTCAGGATTCCATACCGCTCCGTGAAGCTGGCGGAATTTATCATTCTACCATACTAAAAGGTAACAAAGTATCTTCCGTTCTCCTTATTGACATAATACTCTTTTCCGTTGACGACAACCGCCGCAACGTCCGCCGGCGTATCAATGCAAAGTCCTGTGCACGTCATATCCGTATCCACGATAATTTTATCATCCCTGACCCTCGCATTCAAGGTGTATTCCTTTTCCTCATCATATAAGCTTGCGCTGATTCCGTGAACCAGATTCATATGTACGGTATAATCCTCGAAAAAGTCCTCCGGCGTATGCATTTTTGCTTTGTTCAGCACCGGCAGTATGGTGTCCTCCCTGAAATACAGAGGCAGCGTATCCAGCGCACAGTCTTCCGCTATCCATCTTCCGCCTTCCACGCGCTTTCCCGTATTCCAGTCAACCCAGCTTCCGGCGGGGAGATAAACATGCTGCACCTGCTGGTCGAATACCGGCGCCACCAGCAGAGCGTTTCCCAGCATATACTGGGTGGAAATCTCCCGGGTGTTTAAATCCTCCTGAAATTCAAGGAGCATTGCGCGCATCATGGGAATCCCTTCCCTGTGGGTCTCCGTGGCAAGGCTGTATAAATACGGGAAAAGCCTGTACCGGAATTTATTGATTTTAAGGAAAGCCTCCTGCGCCTGTCTGGAATACTCCCAGGGCTCCCTTGGCGTTGACTGTCCGTGGCTCCGGCTTAACGGCACAAGCAGTCCCATCTGTGCGCTTCTTACATATTCTTCATTATCCGGCTTCGCACGGTTTCCCTCGTAATCGCAGTTATAAAAGCCGCCGATATCAAATCCCCAGAAGGACACTCCGCTGATTCCCACGCTCAATCCGCCTCTCAAAACAGCCGCCAGATTGTTTTTGTGGGTGCTGGAATCTCCGGCCCAGTTTGCCGGATAGTTCTGGCTGCCCGCATATCCGCTCCGTCCCCAGAGAAGCGCCTTCTTGCCTGCTTTCTCCTTTGCCTCCCTGGACGCCTCGTAAATTGTCTTTGCATACAGCAGAGGATACTTATTGTGGCTTTCCTTTCCGGTAGTTCCGTCAAAGAAAACAGCGCTCTCCGGTATCTCCTCGGAAAAATCCGTTTTCATGACGCCCACTCCGAGCTCCATCAGCTTCCTGATTCTGTCTTTTACATATTCCGCCGCTTCGGGGTTGGTAAAGTCAACAGCCGCCATGATTGCTCCGCCGCCGTCCTCATCCCCTTCTATCGGTATAAATTCGCAGATTCCGCCTTTGCTGTCCTTTACCAGATAGCCAAGCTCGCTCAGCTTTGAATAAACCGGCCTGATAACATTTTCATCCTCCCTGCAATACTTTTCCACATAAGGGAACATCCAGCAGGAGAGCTGTACGCCTTTTTGGTTCAGCCCTTCAATCATCTCCTTCGGATTCGGATAACGTTCCTCGTCAAATGTAAGCAGGTCGATGCTTTTACTGCTCTGCCAGTCGTCAATATGAATCACATCCATGGACATGCCGAATTCTTCGGCGCGGCTGACCACTCCCTCCACTTCTTCTCTGGTCATATAGCTCATTTTGGACATCCAGAAGCCGAGAGACCACTTCGGAATCATTGCAGAACGCCCGCTTTTTTCCGTGTAATCCCTGATTAATCCTTTGTAGCTACGGTTACAGAAAACATAGTAGTCAATATAGGCATCCCCGGAAAACATCGTATAGGAAACTTCCGAAAAAGCGCCCATATCGAAACTTGTCCTCGTAAAGGTGTTTACCAGCATTGCGTAGCCGTAAGAGCTCATAAAATAGGGCATTCCCTTATAGGCCGCGTCCGAGTTGGTGGACAGGGCGTCCTTCTGCCATATCTCCACGACCTGCCCCCGCTTGTTAAACTCCGTAAACTTTTCTCCAAAGCCATAAAAACCTTCGTCCACATGCATATAATAAGTTTCATAGGTTTCTCTGACTTCCTTTGTGTCAACGTCGTACTCAAATCCCAGGGGCATTGCCTTATATCTCTGACCCACATTAAAGTCCTTTATATGCTCCCCTGTAAGCGGCCTGCCGTCCAGCTTTACGGAAATCTCCCACGGGCATTTGCGTATGGATAATTCCAGTCTGGAAGTGCAAATGTAGATAAACAGCTCGTCCTCATGTACCTGGAATTCCTTAAACGCCGGGAAATCAAATACCGGATTCTGCCTTACATCCGTACGGCAGAAGGGGAACATCTGAACCCTGTAGATACTTTCCGACGCAAAAGAAATTTTTACGGACGCCTCATTGTCCAGATACGTCTCCGTCAAAAATGTCACGCCGTCGTCCTCAATGACATACTCGCGGATAATGCTGACAAAATCCCTGTTATCAATCTTTGTCCTGAGCTTATAGCCCCGTTTTCCTCCCACGTCAACCTTAACTGTCTGTTTCATGTGTTATTTTACCTCCGTGTTTTTTATAATTATATATTTTAAATCTTAGTTTTTCAATATAATTTATTAACTAAATTGATTATTTCTATTTGTGTAATTTATACAACATGACAAAAGCGCCGGAACCTTATCCGACGCCTTCTCATCCGCTTTCCTGTTCAATTAATTTATTCATCAAATTTCAGTGTGTTTAAAAACGTGTTAATGACCGGACGCGCCATGTTCTTAAACTCCCATCCGTCGTCGTCCATGTCATAAAGAATGCGGGTCTTAAACTGGATTCCCCAGAAGGTGTTCTCCTCGAATTTCCGGGACAGCTCACGGCGGAAATATTCGCTGTTCCTCACATAAATACCGCCTATCACATAATACCTGGGGTCGCATGTTATCATCAGATTACAGATGACGGACAGATAATATTCAATCACCAAATCCAGAGCTTTCCTGCCAGCAGCGCTTCCCCCGTCAGCCAGGCGAATCATCTCCAAAGGCTCTATCTCATGCCCGCACAGCTTTCGGTACAGCCCGGCCTCCTCCTTCGAATCAATCATTTCCAGGACATAGCCCTCAAAGCGTTCCAGCGCAATCAGCTTTTCAAAGCAGTTTTTTCTCCCGCATTCACATTCCACAACGCCCTTTGCATTGGGAATCATCATATGCGCAAACTCCCCTATGAGGCAATTGCCGCCATGCTGGACGGTATTATTTTGGAGCAGCGCCCCGGCGGTAAGCGACTCGCTTGAATTCAGCACCACAACCCGTTCCGATTCCAGCTCCGGATAGGTATTCAGATAGTTCCAGCTTCCCAGCCGCCCGGAATTTTCGATTTGTATATTCTCTATGCCGGGAAAATATGTCCTGAAGCATTCCACAATATATCCCCCGGTTTTCCATTGCGGATTGTGTATGGGATAAACCACATGATTTTTTTCCGAATCCACGATTCCGTCAATTCCCAGGCTGATTCCGCAGATATCCTCCTCCGCCAGCCCGTGCTCCCCCATCATCAGGCAAAGCTGCTCATGCGCTTCCCCTATGCAGGCGGCAGCGTCCGACGCATCTTTATAATATACCTGTCTCGCCGCAATGCCTTTATTGGATAAATCGTTCAGGGTGCACATGGCATATTTTCCGGCAAAATAAACGCACAGCACATATCGGAAGCGCTCGTTAAATCCAAAAAGCTCCGGCCTTTTTCCGCCCTCGCTGGTGGAATTTCCCTTTCCTATGCTCTTTACAATCCCCGCCTGCTTTAAGCTGTCCAGCGTTTTTACAATCGTAGTCATGCTCAGATTGCTTTCTCTGGAAATCTCCCCTGCAGTACATACTCCATGTCTTTTCACAATTGACAGAATGTATCTTAAATTATGGTGTTTGATGTTTTTCGGTTTTCTGCCGTTTGCTTTCGTCATAACAAGAATGTCCCGCCTATACCGTTTTATCATTCATCCCGCACCGCCCGCCAGTCAAATGTATCAAACGAAGTTTGTATTGCTTCGCATCCGCCTGACTCATTGTTCGCGGGAATAAATTCCGCAGTTATCGGAGGGCTATCGGGAATTTCATAAATAATATAGCATATTTAAAGAGGAAACTCCATAATTATAAGGAATATTTATCGGGGTTGAGCAGACGGATTTTATGTACCACGAAATCAATCATGGGCTCGCGCAGTCCAAACAGCAGCTCAACGCCGTTGTCCTTTACCTTTCCTGATAAAACCTCTTTTTCAATTGCCCGGTACATTGCGCGGAAATATTCTGTTGCAATGTTAAACTTACTCATACCCAGCCTGACCGCTTTACAAATCTGCTCCTTCGGGATATCCGAGCAGCCGTGCAGAACCAGCGGAACCGACACGGTGTCCCGAATGGCTTTTATTCTGTCAAAGTCCAGACTGGGCGTCCTGACATAGGGTCCGTGGGCGTTTCCCACGGCGATTGCCAGAGAACCGCAGCCTGTCCTCTCCACAAATTCCACAGCCTGCTCCGCTTTTGTGTAATAATCCGCATTTACAATGTCGTCCTCTCTTGCGCCGTCCCCCACATGCCCCAGCTCTGCCTCCACATCAACGCCGAAAACATTTGCCGCTTTCACGACAGACGCCGTCAGTTCAATATTCTCCTCAAAGGAAAGCGCCGAGCCGTCTACCATCACGGACGGGAATCCTGCTTTTATACCGTTCATTGCAATTTCATACCCGTTCGAATGGTCAAGATGAACGGCTACCGGCACAGCGGCTTTCCCTGCCATATCCACGGCTGCATGGGCAATATATTCCATATTCATATAGCCGTTAAATCCCGGATAAAACTGTACAATTACCGGCACCCTTTCCATTTCTGCGGCTTCAATAATGTACCTTACGGTTTCCACATTAATCACATTGACGGCCGCCACACCGTAATGATTTTTTGCTGCATGTTGAAGCAGTTCGTTTACTTTTGCCAATGACATATCATCATCCTCCTCTCCCGACAACGTCAAAGACTGTGAATCCCTGGTTCGTGGGCGCTGTCAAATTCGATATTCAGATACCGCGCCGCCTCCCGCAGAACCGGAAGATATTTTCCGTAGGTCACGCCAAGATGGTGAATGTACGGCCCGAACATCAGCTTTTCCTCCCAGTTTTTCCAGTTATCCACTTCCATCCACACATAGGTTCCCGTGGTGTCCGGTCCCTTCGTGGTTTTGGCCTCCCCGGCAAAAAGGTAATATTTTCCGTCAATATCGTCAAAACGGCATACCGTCAGCTCCCCCTGTTTTAATTCAAAGGACTCCTGCCCATCGATAATCGCCGCCTGGGCGTCCGCATCTTTCAGGGAATAGGGAAACGGGCCGCAATGCCATAAAAGCTCCGCATTATCATTCTGAGGATGGCGAATCGTCAAATCCGCAAGGAACTCTGAGGATTCATATAAATTGCAGGCCCGTAAAATTGCCAGCGTGACGGCGCCGTTCACATCTGTCTCGCAGGCCAGGGGCATTCCCTTATCAGCCAGTTCTCCCAAAACCGTGCAGGGACATATGCCGATAAGCTCCGGGAACGCCGTCCAGCATTCAAACGCGCCCACAGAACAGTCGTTTTCTTTCATAAGCTTTTCTACTGCAATCGCCGTGGCCGCAATCTTTCTGACCTCGTCCGTTGCCGCCCTGCACCTGTTAAATCTGGATTTCAGGTCGGCGCAATAAACATTTAAAGGCACCCCGTTTTCCTCCAGAAGCTTCATCGCCATCCGTCCCACCTCTGCAGGCGATACCGGTACCGTCACCGCTCCAAGCCGGCGGAGCAGATTGGCCTCGTCCGTCATAACGCTCATAAAGGGCGACGGCCTTTCCCCTATTTTCGCGATTCTCAATGTCCGTAAATCCCTAAGCACCGCCGCAACACGCAGAAAATTCTCATACCCGTCCTTAAAACTCCTGCTTTCCGCTTCCACATTGTAAATATAACTGTAGGTTACGCCGTATCTTTGCATCACCTTGGTCGCCGCAAACATTCCGCACTGGGTGTCCCTTCCCCTTGATTCAAAGGTGTTCGGCCTTTCGTCCCTGGCCCCCCATACCAGAACCGGCAGATGAAAGGCGGCCGCAATCTGTGCGGCAACCTGCTCCTCTCCGAAATCGCAAAACGGAATGAACAGAGCGTCAATCTCGTTTTCCCTGAATTTTTTAATCACCTTTGGAACCGCATCCAGACTGAAAGCTATTCCGTTCTCACAGATATCGTCAATATCCGTCAGGGTGACTGTTTCCGGTCTGATTTTTCGGATTACTCCCATAAACCTGTCCTTTTGCCGCTTTGCCTCCTCCATACTCAGAAAGCTCCGCTTTACAGGCGCCACCCCAAGGACTATTTTCCTTTTATACATAATCCATCCCCCTCTCATAATATTTAACCCGTTTGTCTATTTCCGTGTAATCAATCTCCCCTGTCTGCATAAAGCGCAGCGCCGTCTGCATATCGGGAATCCCGGCCCTTCCTCCGATTCTTGTACACTTAATTGCAGCCACCGCGCTGGCAAAGCCCGCAATCCTCTCCACACTCCAGCCCTTCTGCATCATCCCCACCAGAAAAGCTCCATGAAAATCGTCGCCCGCTCCCACAGTGTCAACAACATCCACATTCCAGGCCGGAATCTGAAAAAATCCTTCCCTGCTCATTCCCAGCGCGCCCCGCTCTCCCAGGGTAAACACCACAATTTCCGGCCCCAGCTTCATAACTGTGCGGCAGTTCTTTTCATAGTTCCTGTCGTCAAACATGCCCTCATAAACAAATTCAGAGGCGACAAACACGTCAATCTGCGGAATATAACGCACCAGCTCGTCCGAATAGGAATCCGCATCTATAAAAACCTTTGCGCCGCCCTTTCTGGCAGCCTCCGCCGCTTTTCTGTCTGACGAGTCCAGCCATGCCATAAAAAAATACTTTGTATTTTTCAGATATTCATAGGGAAGCTCGTTTTCCGCCAGCCTTCCAACGTCGCCCGGATGAAAAATCAGACTCCTTCCCATGGTCTCCTTGTCGCTCAAAACGATATCCAGCGCCGTTCTGGCGCTCTTTCGCGTTTTAAGAAACCCGACGTCAACCCCGTGGTCCACGAAATCCTTCCTGCAAAAGCTCCCGTACCTGTCATCCCCTACCGCTCCTGCTATGGCGCATTTTGCTCCCAGCCTCGCGGCTGTGACGATTCCTGAGGCTACTTTTCCTCCGCCCTGCCAGCTCAGACTGTTAATCATCAATGTCCCGTTAGACTCGGGCAATGTATCCACATTGACATTCAGGTCCACACATGGATAATCAATGCCCACAATATCAAACATCTCCTCATCTCCTCCCGTTGCTATTTTGAGACGATTATACATCACTGATATATGTTTGTAAACTATATTTAATAACTAATTTTTTAAATATTCTTTCAAAAACTGTTGGATTTTTTCCTGAGTATGATAAAATATCTAAAAAGGAAATCTACAAACCGCAAAACTTGAATTGAAAACTTGAATTGATTTCTTTAAATTGAACGGAGGAGATATTGACAATGAATTTCTTTCAGAATGGGCTTTCCTCTCTCCCTCTTTTAAGAGAGGGGAAAAGCAGAAGCATTAACTGGGAAAACAGAAACGGCGAAAAGGGGAAAGGCGGAATGGCCGCCAGCGGACTCGGTCCCTCCAGAAAAGGCTCTCCCTGTATTCCCCTTTTGAAAGCCGGCGAAACAATAACTCTCGCCGAAACAGAGGGGCCCGGCGTGATACAGCATATCTGGATGACCGTAACCAACGCTGTAAGCGAAAGAAACCGCTATATCCTGCGGGATTTGGTTCTCAGATTCTACTGGGACCAGGAAACGGCGCCCTCGGTGGAAAGCCCTCTCGGGGATTTCTTCTGCTGCGGCTTCGGCGCTTCCTATTCGGTCAGCTCCCTGCCGATTGTAGTGAATCCCACAAGAGGCTTCAACTCCTATTTTCCCATGCCCTTTGGAAAAAGTATGAAAATCACTCTGGAAAATCAGTGCGACGAGGACGTGAGCGCTTTCTTTTATCAGGTGGATTACTGCCTCCTGCCAAAGCTCCCCCGGGAAACAGGGTATTTTCATGCAATGTGGCGCAGACAAAGGCTGACGGAAAAGGCAAAAGACTATGTGATTCTGGATAATGTAAAAGGAAAAGGACAGTATGTCGGCACATACATGGCGTTGACTGCCCTGGAACGTTACTGGTACGGGGAAGGAGAAGTTAAATTTTATCTGGACGGGGACAAAGACTACCCCACTATTTGCGGAACCGGAACGGAGGATTACTTTGGAGGCGCCTGGAGCTTTGCCACCCAGAGAAACGGCAAAACCATAGAGAACACCTTCTGTACTCCTTATCTGGGATACCCTTACTATTCCAATCACGATACAGAAATCCATAACGATTACCACAATGATGATATGATGCCCCAGCGGAGCTTTTACCGGTGGCACATCATGGACCCGGTTTTGTTTGACGAGGATATCCGGGTGACAATCCAGCAGATTGGCGTTTCCCACGGCGGTCTGTTCGAGCGGCAGGACGATGTGGCGACTGTGGCCTACTGGTATCAGACAGAGCCGCATGTGCCTTTTGAACCATTGATGGAAAGACGCGAGAGGTGGCCCCGTTAAAAGGGGCCTGTCGCATAGTTATCATGCATAATTATAAAGGCCAATCCACATAAAGCAGATTGACCTTCCGGGCAGGATTTCCTTGCCTTGTATTTCCGTAATAACCTGATTTTTGTTTCAATACCCTCTTACCATTGGCAGATTATTATTTATCCCGTTTGAAAATAACACCTGATGCAAATCTCGGTCAACCTCTATGTCACCGCGCATATTTATTCAAATCAGATATATCTGCTTTGCATAAAAATATATTGCCTTCCCCCTTCCTTTGTTTTCCAGATACCCGCATTATTGCGGAAATAGTTCTGTTTCTTCCCAAACTCCTACTTTCTCAAATAAACGAACGGTGTCAATAATCGGAACCAGATTATTATCTGATACAATTACATTCTGCATATACCGTTGGCTTGTGTTATTAAATATTGACGGGATATCATATATATTTTTAGACGATACATTAACAACGCAATCTACACTTTCCGCAGAAAATGCCAGCATTTTTTCATCAATCGTAAGAATAATGACCATTTTACTCACAGAAACCGGTTCAATATTAAATAATTTATATATGTCAAATACAGATATACACCCATAGCGGTACTTCATAATCCCACATATATAATCAGACTGCTTATCAGGAACATTTGTTATCTCCGTATTTGGGACTACTTCTTTCACGTCATTTATTTTTATTCCATAATGCTCCCTGCCAATTTTAATAATCATAAATCGTTCTTCTTGTTCCAAAATAGTAATGCCTCCTTACAAAACTCTGATTTTACCGCATCCATTTCCTCCTCCCTGTTATCATTCAAAACACAAATTTACCAAATCTGTAAAATCTGTCTGTTCGGTTCTCATAATAACAACGCTATGTGGATTGATATAATGGAAATACCAGGCTGCATCTAAACTGCCCGTTTGCGGATCGACAAAATAAATCACATCATTTTGATTCTCCGTAATAAAAAGATGGCCTTTGTTCCGCATAAGCCAGTCCACCTTTATAATAGCCCTGCTTTTATCCCCATAGGATTTCATCAGGGTTTCTATTTTTTTCTTTGCCAGTTCTCCCGTATCAGCCGCACAGACTACACCGTTTACCGTATGTAATATGGTGTCCCAATAGGGGAAGCGGACAAAAAAATTTTTTTCAATCTGTTTCAGCCATTTAAGACGCATTTTCGCTTACCTTCTCCATTTTCTTAACTTCTTTAAAGCAAAGGAGCATACAGAGGATAAAAGCCAATACATCTGCGGTCGGCCCCGCCATAAGAATACCTGTCAGCCCCCAAATCCTCGATAAAATCAGCATTGCAGGGATATAGAACAACAACTGCTTTGAGAGGGAAGCAACCGCAGCTTTGACAGGCTGGCCGATTGCCTGAAACAGTACACCTGCACACATCTGCACTCCATTTAAAAATGTCAGCAGAAGATAAATTCGGAAACACTGTACAGCAAATTCTTCATACAGACTGGATTCTGTACCAAAAATACGGATAAGCTGCAGCGGGAAACACTGGAAAATCACCCATGCCACACATGTGATAATGGTACAGACACCTGCGCTCAATAAAAATGTCTTTTTTACCCGGTCATATTTCTGTGCGCCATAATTAAAACCTATGATTGGCTGGCTGCCGCTTGCTACTCCAATACCTACGGAAAACGCAATCATACTTACCTTCATACACAGACCGAACGTAGTCAAAGGAATGTCCGGGCCGTAGACAGAAAGCGCACCATATTTTGTCAATAGGTTGTTGGATACAAAAGCCACTACCGTTGATGTCAGGTTATTAAAACAGCTTGCAAATCCAAGACTTGCCATCCTGCAGGCGACAGACCAGTTCATAACCAGAGTTGCCTTTCCAAACTGGATTGTCTTGAATTTAAACAGATAGGCAACATTACAAAGCAGGCCCACAAGCTGCGAAAGTACCGTAGCCGCAGCAGCTCCCTCAACACCCCAATAAAATACAAAAATAAAAATCGGGTCAAGGATTGTATTGAGTATCGCACCAATCATCATAGCAAACATGGCATAACGAGGGCTTCCATCAGTACGGATTGCGGAATTGATAACCGTTGCCACAATCGCAAAAGGAAAGCCAATCACAATAATACGTCCATATCCAACCGCATACGGCAGTAAATTGTCCGTTGCTCCAAAGATACGGCACAGGGGACTTAAGAAGATAAAGGCGAACACAGCATAAAGGACACTGATAATGCCAGAAGCTATCACAGCAGTTCCCACGCCCTTTGCCGCCTTATCCGCATTGCCCTGCCCTAAATTCAGGCTGAAAAATGCCGCAAGGCCGTCACCAAATAGAGTAGCAACAGCAATTGCTATCGTGGCAATCGGAGCGATAATATTTGTTGCACCATTTCCAAGAAAGCCTACGCCCTGACCAATAAAAATCTGGTCTACCATGTTGTATAGCGAATTGATAATAAGAGAAATAATGCTCGGTATCGCATAGCTTGCAAGCAATCTGCTAATCCGCTCATAGCCAAGTGAATTTTCTGTTGTCTGTGTAGTGTTCATAATAAATGCTCCTCCTTTAATTAGAATTCTAAATATTATGTCAAAAAATTAGTTCCCGATTATTACGGGTACATTTCTTGCAGTTGGAAATCTCATTTGAAATCCTCCTTTCCCAGATGATTAGAACTCTAAATACATGAGCAAAAGAATACGTTTATTTCGTATTCTCCGTCATTTGCAAAATAACTTTTTCAAAGATTTTCAAATCAGATTCGGAGATTCCGACAAAAATACTATGCATATACTCTCTGATACGTTCGGTTATATCATCCTGTATCGCAAGTGTTCGTTCAGTCAGCACAAGTTTTTTATACCGACCGTCACTGGTCAAACTTTCACGGCGCAAATATCCGTTACGCTCCAGATTGCTGATAAGACTTGTAACGGAAGAACCCTTAATCTCCAAAAATTCCTCTAAGTCTTTCGGAAAAATATCTCTCGTTCCCGATTCAACAATAATATAGTGCAAAATAAGGGCTTGAACGCTTGTGATTGGCGTATCTGTAAAAAAGCCTGCAAAGTATCTACGTATCCTCCGATTCAGCTTATCATATTTTTCCATCAGCTTTTGTTCGTCCATTCTGCTATTGCCCCTTTACTAATTAGAATTCTAAGCAAGTGTTATTATGTTACTACTCTGCTTTTCAGTTGTCAAGCAGCGGATAAAAAGTTCATATTATTTTCACAAATTTCCACATACCGGCAAGCAATGCCTTCTTCTACAGAAGGCTCATTTTCACTGTTTTTCCATCAAAAAAAGCCACAACATTACACCGTGGCTAAAAAATGGCACCAAAAAAGCCTGACAGTAAAAGTGTTGTTTACTATCAGGCAGTTACAGCGGAATACGAAATGCAGCGCGATCCCGGTTCATTTTTCGGTTAACACTCACATGCCCGCTTTTGCAGCCATGTAATCTATTGTTCCTCTCCTGAGGCTGAATCCTTAAACAAGAAAAACCCGCAAACACTGATGTCTACGGGCTTTTTCAAACTCCCCGAGTAGGGCTCGAACCTACAACAACTCGGTTAACAGCCGAGTGCTCTACCATTGAGCTATCGAGGATTATCTTGTTATTGTACAGGGCCTGCTGTTCCTCATCCCCCTGCCTTCTTACTTACCACCGCACCCTCAAAACCGAACACCGTTCAAGCATACTCCCTTAAACCCCATCTTCGCCTTCCCTTCCTTCTGGTCAAGCTTCCGGCCTATTAGTACCCGTCAGCTCCACGCCTCTCAGCGCTTCCACCCCGGGCCTATCCACCTCGTTCTCTCCAAGGGGCCTTCAGCCTAAGCTCCGGATGTCTCATCTTGGGGACGGCTTCACGCTTAGATGCCTTCAGCGTTTATCCGCTCCGGGCTTGGCTACCCTGCCGTGGGGTTGGTCCCCAACAGGTACACCAGCGGCCCGTCCGCCCCGGTCCTCTCGTACTAAGGGCGGCCCCCCTCAAACATCCTGCGCCCGCGCCGGATAGGGACCGAACTGTCTCACGACGTTCTGAACCCAGCTCGCGTACCG
>OFGP01000106.1_pt1 | contig 85215 bp, 81 predicted proteins | sample 1521781 | NCBI WGS metagenome assembly OFGP01 (sample SAMEA3504113, study PRJEB24116) | mouse gut metagenome | biome: mouse gut; feature: mouse-associated habitat; material: faeces | place: Denmark | collected 2011
TTGATTTTCACCAGTCGAACGACTGTTTTTAGATTGTGAAAATCTATGGGATATGGTATTTTTGAATTGGTTTAGTTTTAACCCTATAACAATTATATCTCGGTACTCCGAGAATGTCAACATTTTTTTCGGACTTCGGAACTATTTTTTCGGAAGTCCGTATTTGAAAAGGAGGTATCATATTATGGATTCTATTGGTGAACGTATTAAGAAGAGAAGAAAAAAACTAGGATTGACACAACCACAGATAAAAGAACTAACCGGTATATCTTCCGGCACTATGAGCGATATAGAAAATGGGAAAGCTCTCCCTGCTGCACCTTCGCTAATTAAATTATCCCAAGTTCTTACTTGTAGTATTGACTGGATACTCACAGGGGAATCTCGTACATCCGAAACAGTTACTCTTTCGGATGTACGAGAAAACGAGCTTATTTCATGCTTTCAGAAGATGTCTGCTGAAGATCAAGATGAACTTTTAGTAATTGCCAAAATGAAAGCCGATAAAGGAAAAAGAAACAACAATGCCAAATCATCCCCTACCGAAAACGATGATTTTTCTTCTGAAACAGCATAATTTTATTTTGTCTTTTTGGTTTATTTATAACCCACAAATAAACATAATTTTGTCCCATTGCTTTCAAGGAACTATTTTCCGAAAAAAGGGCAGGAAATGTTGAAAACTCGGCAATGGGACACGTCTTTTTGATATTGCAATTTTGTCCCATTGAATTCTTTCAATTATTTCTAGTTCATTTTCAATTTTGTAACACCAAATAAAACAGGCGTCACTCCCCTCTAACGCCCATTTTATCAAGGTTTTTTAGACTTTTATCAACAACCGCACAGTAAAAAAGTAACGCTGTAACGCCACGTTATAACGCCTTACTCTATTTACAATCGCTCTCCACTTTGCTATAATTGAGTTACAACCTAACAAAGAGGGATAACCGTTTACAAATGGCTAAAAATCAATGCTTCCAACGGTTATCCCCCTTTCTTTTTAGTCATCACAACAAAAAAAGGCGTGACCGCCACCATTTTCAAAATAGCTGTCACACCTTATTCCATTTTATTCCTCATAAATCCGCTTAAACCCTTAATAATTCGGGGTTTCCCACCTTATCCCACCCCATCACAGAATACTTCACTGATAACTGCCCTTTGTGACAGATATTCTAATAAATCACAGAAACCGTATTTCATGATTCCACCCTGTTTCTTGTCACCTTTTTCTTTTGATGTCCAGATCATACGCCCCATACACCGCTTTCTCCCGAACGGTTAAATCCGCTTTTCCTAAAAGATCCGGCCGGTATTGTTTGGTACGCAGTATGGATTTCTCCCTGCGCCAGGCTTCTATTTTTCTATGGTCGCCGGACATCAGCACATCCGGTACTTTTTTTCCGTTCCACTCTTTTGGCCTGGAATACTGCGGATATTCCAAAAGGCTTCCCTCAAAGGATTCTGACGCGCCCGACGCTTCGTTTGTCAATACCCCGGGCACCATCCGCGAAATCGCATCCACCATTACCATGGCGGGAAGCTCTCCTCCGGTTAACACATAATCGCCGATCGAAATATAATCCGTTACAATTTCCTCCAGCACCCGCTCGTCCACACCTTCGTAATGGCCGCAGAGAAAAATCAGATTTTCTTCTGCGGCAAACTCTTTTGCCGCCGTCTGGGTAAACGTCGGTCCCTGCGGCGTCAAATAGATGGTTCTCGGACGATATCCGATCTGCTCGGTCACTGCGAGATACGCATCATAGATCGGCTGCGCCTGCATCACCATGCCCGCGCCTCCTCCATACGGATAATCATCGGTCTTTTGATGCTTATCTTTCGTATAATCCCGGATATTTACCGTCCGGATACAAAGCAATCCCCTCTCCTGCGCTTTTCCGATAATGCTGGTATGCAGCGCCTGTCCGATCATCTCCGGAAATAATGTCAAAATATAAAAAGTCATTGTCCGCTCTCCTGCTCCTGTGTTAAAATTCCCTCTTTCGTCAGCGAAGTACCCAAAGCAGAGTGACTCTGCATAAAATCCAGTACACGCTGTTTTTCGGTTTCCTCCGTAATCAAAGAGGTTTTTAAATTCTGCTGGATACACGGAAGAAAGCTCATCGTAAGCTCTCCTGTTCTGCTGATCGTAATCTTCGCAAGCCCCGTATCCAATGTCCCGCTGCTAAACCAGAAATTTCCAAGGCTGTAAATAATGGGCACGCCGTCCATAATCTCAAATCCCTGCAGACAATGCGTATGTCCCCCGACAATCGCATCTGCGCCTGCCAGAACAAACTCCTTTGCCAGTTGGTACTGGTCTCTTCCGTAGTTACTGTCTCCCTCGGTTCCCCAATGCACAACCGCAATCACATGGTCGCTGTTCTTCTTCGCTTTCTGAATGACTTTTACGAACTTCTCCGCGTTCAGTGTTTTTAAAACTCCCGGCGTATCCTCGGTAGCCTCTTTTGTATAATTTAATGAACGCTCGATCTGCGTCGCCGCCACAATGGCAATTTTCCTGCCGTTACAGACAAAATAATGGGGCTGCTCTGCTTCTTTTAGATTTGCTCCGGCTCCCACATGAGGAATCCCTGCTCCATCTAATGTAGAAATCGTATCCAAAAGCGCATCCGGGCCAAAGTCATACACGTGGTTATTCGCAAGATTGACAATATCCGTTCCAAACGCCTCAAGAAGCGATACGCGCGACGGATCCGCCCGAAACGTATATGCCTTTCCTTTCAAAGCGCTTCCTCTTGTACTGTAAGTGAATTCATTGTTCACCATGATAATATCCATATCGTTCATTACAGAAAGCAGGTCTTCGGAAAAACAGTCGTAAATCCCGTTTGCACAGGCATCCATATGCCTTGTCGTCACATAACCTTCCGCAAAATTGATATCTCCGGTAAATGCCATGGTAATCTCATCTGCAGAAGCGCAGTCCTGCCATGTGACATGTTCTAACTGATACTGCTGAACACCCGTCTTCCGGCAGTAAAGAAGCCACAGTACATGAATCGTATTTCCGGTCAGATCATACCAGATCTCAGCATCCTGCCTGCCTGCCTTTACCTCTTCCGCTGTCTGAATCACGCATTCCCTTCCGTACTCGGATGCAAGCCATGCCAAAAACGTATCGTCCAGCGGATGATATCCGATAAATTCTCCCGTTGAAATTTCTAAAATCGTCTCACACGCTCTCTCAAACGCCTCTGCCTGTTCCTGTTCTTTTTGCGCCTCCTGCAGACGGCTCTCTTCCTGTTCTGCCAGGACTTCTTCCGTCACCTGCAGTTCCCCCGTCTGTACTATCTCTAAAACCGCCGTTTCCAAAAAATTCGTCCAGTTCTCATCCTGCGCACATCCGCAAAGACAGAACATCACAACTGCAATTATCACAATAAAATAAACTCTGTGCCTTCTCTTCACATCACATACTCCTCATTTGTAACACTAAATACAGTATAACATCATTTTTCTTCCGAATCCAGAAAATTATTAAAAATAAAATATATGCCTTTTCTCCCATCTTCCGCATAAAAATAAAACCAAACAATAAGAATACGCCCCTTCTAAACGGCAGAGATCTGTTCCGGGACTCAATCTGTCGATAAAAGGCAGGGATTCCGGGCAAATCTATAAGCTTCCATCCATTCGCTTATCCGCTTAGAAAAGAGCGTATCTAATTGTAACAACTGTTCCTGTTATGTTTATTTATCTTTCACATACCCGATGAATTTATTCTGATACAAAATGCGGATATATGCGGTAAGACGTTCTATGACCGGTTCGGCTTCTTTCCCGAATCTTTCGGTCACCTGTTTTGAAATATCATAAATACTTTTCCTGCCGTCCATCTGACGCCATACAAAACTTCCGTATTCGTCCAGCGCAATGTGACTGACCAAAGGCCTGTGAAATAACTTCTGCGCAATACGGTTGTAAAAACCTTTATTTACCACATGAACGGTAACGATCCCCTTTTTGTCCGCATCCCAGGTATAATCCGGATTGCAGACCGGAATAAAATCCAGGTAATTTTTCTTTTTTCTGCCCACAGACACTCCTTCTTTTATGCTTTCTTTGATCTACGGAAGCAGAAGGTCCAAAGCGACAGCGTCAGCAGTGCAAATGCTGTCAGACCAACGAGATTTCCCACATTTGCATCGGCAAGCGCAGGAATCATGTTTGGAAGAAATCCTCCGATTACATCTCCCACCGTCGATTCTTTTCCTGCCGGAATAATCGCAAGAACCGCCAGGAAAATACCTACCAGTCCTTCTCCGGCAATCAGGCCGGAAGAATATAGGATACCGTTTGCATCCGCATCCTTTTTATCCGATTCCGCCGAATTCTTTTCCACCAGCCATTTCACAATGCCGCCGACCATCATAGGCGTGCTCAAATGAATCGGCAGGTACAAACCGATGGCAAACGGCAGCACGGGAATCCCTAAAATCTCCACAACAATCGCAATAAACGCTCCGATTCCGACCAGCGCCCACGGCAGATTACCGCCCATAACGCCTTCTACGATCATTTTCATAAGCGTTGCCTGAGGAGCCAGAAGTTCCGTAGAACCGTATCCCCATGCCATATCCAGAAGGTACAATACACCGCCGATGGCGATCGCAGACGCCACAACACCCACAATCTCACCGATCTGCTGTTTTTTCGGCGTTGCTCCCAGAATATATCCTGTCTTTAAATCCTGCGACGTATCTCCGGCAATCGCGGCAATAATACAGATAACGCCGCCGATGGCAATGGCTGCCGTCATACCTGCCTGTCCCGTCATACCGGTTGCTTTTAACGCAACGGAAGCTACTAACAGCGTCGCGATCGTCATACCGGAAACCGGATTATTGCTGCTTCCTACAAGACCTACCATACGGGAGGACACCGTCGCAAAAAAGAAACCGAACAGGACAATCAAAAGCGCGCCGAATAAATTGATCGGAATGACCGGAATGATCCAGATGGCAAGCGCAAGGACAACGATTCCGATTAAAATAACTTTAATATTCAGATCCTGATTGGTACGCTCGTCCGTCACGGCTCCCCTGCCGAACCCTTTCAGGGCGTCCCGGAATGTTCGGATAATCAACGGCATGGATTTCACCAGGCTCAACACGCCTCCGCAGGCGACCGCGCCGGCGCCGATATATTTAATATAACTGGACCAGATCCCAAACGAACCTTGCTTTGCATATAACTCGGCAATGCTTACGTCCACCGGAAATAATACCATATTGGCGCCGAATAAAACGATCATCGGCATTAAGACAAACCACCCCAGGATACCGCCGCAGAACAGGTAAGAAGAAATCTTCGGTCCGCAGATGTACCCGACTCCAAGAAGCGCCGGCAGTACGTCCATACCGATGCCCGACCCTTTGTATGCCGGAATTTCATAATGCACTTCACTCGGAAATACCTTTAATCCGTCCGTAATAAATTTATATGCCGCCGCAATGCCAAGACCGGCAAATACGGTCGAAGCTTTTGCACCGCCTTCTTCACCCGCTACCAGCACTTCCGCGCAGGCCTGTCCTTCCGGATATGGCAGCGTGCCGTGCTCCTGCACGATCAGCGCTTTCCGCAGAGGAACCATAAATAAAATACCAAGCGCGCCTCCGATAAACGCGATCGACGCAATCTCAATCAGAGAGGGGGAAGAGGTTCCCCATTCCGCCGCCCATAAGAATAACGCCGGCAGCGTAAAGATTGCACCGGCCGCTACGGATTCTCCTGCGGAACCGATGGTCTGAACCATATTGTTCTCAAGAATGGAATCCTTGCGCAGAATCTTACGGATAATACCCATGGAAATCACCGCCGCCGGAATCGACGCCGATACTGTCATACCTACGCGTAATCCTAAGTAGGCATTTGCCCCGCCGAATACCACTGCCAAAATGATGCCGAGGATAATGGAAGTCGACGTAAACTCCGGCAGCGTCTTACTGGCGGGGACAAAAGGTTTGAATTCTTTGTTCTCACTCATTTGTAATGCTTCTCCTTTATTTTTTTATAAAAAGATTTTAACAATTTTTTAACAATTTGTCTACTTGATCCGACGGAATTATCTCACAAAATAAAAATCCGATCAACCGGAATGAATTACCAGCCGGCGTCCGTCCGCAAAATCCGGGATATATCATTTCTGCCGGTTTGTGCACCATTTAGAATCGAATGTCATAAATTAACAAAAAAAGGATTTTTTATGAAGAAAAAAATACTTTTGTTTCTCACTCTTATACTCATTTTAACGGCGTCCCCGATCCCGGTCTCTGCCCTTCCTCCTGCATCCGAACACCAGCAGGAAGGAATCGACGTCAGTCAATGGCAGGGCAGCATAGATTTTAAACAGGTGGCTGCAGCCGGAATACGTATCGTTTATATTCGCTCCAGTATGGGCAGCGGTTATGTGGATCCCTATTTTGAACAAAATTACCAAAGGGCGAAAGCTGCCGGACTGAAAGTGGGTTTTTACCACTATGTAACCGCCCGGACAGCCGCACAGGCCAGGTATCAGGCACAGTTTTTTGTAAATACGGTTCGGGAAAAACATTTTGACTGCCGCCTTGCGATGGACTTTGAAGACCTCATCCGCTTATCGGCAGAAGAAGCAAATCAGATCGGCCTTGCTTTTATTTCGGCCGTAGAAGAATTCAGCGGAAAAGAAGCCGTTGTGTACAGCGACATATCCAATGCCGCTTCTGTGTTCAGCGGTCCACTGACCCAATACCCCCTCTGGATCGCACAGTACGGCGACGCCGTGCCTTCCGCAGTTGTAAACTGGTCTTCCTGGGCGGGATGGCAGTATACCGACCGCGGAGTCATTCCCGGCATCGAGGGCGTCGTAGACCGCGACCGCTTTACGGACGTTATGCTGCTGCAATCCCCCGGGCCGGTGCAGTCCGTATCCCGCCCGCAGCCTTCCTCGGATACGGTAACGTATCAGGTTCAGCCCGGCGATACCCTGTGGGCCATTGCCCGGTTGTACCGGACCAGTACGGCTTCTATCGTAAAAGAAAACAATCTTTCCGATCCGAACCTGATCTATCCCGGAGAAACCCTCCGTATTACCATCCGGGATAATGACAAAAAAGCAGACGATCATTTTTATACCGTACGTCCCGGAAATACTCTCTCAGGTATTGCCGCAAAATACCGGACGACCGTATCGCGCCTGGCAGCCCTCAACGGAATCAGCAATCCCAATCAAATCGATACGGGAGAACGGCTACAAATCCCTGGAGACTCGGATTTCGGCATGCAGACCTATACGGTAAAGCCAAAAGATACCCTAACGCAAATCGCCGCAGCATGTCATGTCTCAGTCTCCCGGCTTGCCGCAAAAAACAAAATAACCGATCCGAATCTCATCTACCCGGGAGAAGTCATCCGGATCCCCTGACGTGCCTGTGTTCAAACATTCAGAAACGGATGCCGTAAAATTTCGTTGGCTCTCATTTTCTGACACGCAAAACACCCGCGTTCTGCAGACCCTCTTCTGCAGAACGCGGGTGTTCATTATAAAACGTTACCGTTTTGAGCATGCAGCGTTTCCTTCTATGTTTTCATAGAACGGATATGTATGAGTCCATATGGCCGGCATTATTTTACCGTTGCCTTTTTCGGCAGGCCGGCTTTTTTCAGCAGGTTTTTATATTTGGCTTTCTTCGCCGCAGGTACGGTTACTTTCGCTTTTGCATTGATTTTACGAAATGCCTTTTTCCCGATCGAAGTAATGCCTTTTGCCTTCTTCATATTAATATTCGAAAGCTTACTGCATTCCGCAAATGCTTCCCTGTCAATGTTTTTGATGTTTTTGCCGAACGTTACTTTACGAAGATTTTTAAACCCTTTGAATGCTTTTGCCTGAATCCGGACAACTTTATAGGTAACGCCTCCGATCGAGACCGCAGGCCGTATCGTCGCCGTTTTTAAATTCTTGTTTGCTGCTCCGGTTACAACCGCCGTCTTTTTATTGGCATCTAAAATCCGATACTCGATTTGTTTCACGGTTGTTGTCGATGCAGATTGGGACGGATCCTTATAGGCTGCAAGCTCTTTTCGCTTGGCTTGTGCCGACTGATCAAGTCCTGCCTGCGCATTTTGTTTTTCTCTTGCCGCAGATTCTTCCTGGGATGCTGTCGTTTCCAGACTTGTGATTTCCGTATTTTTTGCGGCAGCGTCTTGTGTGTTGCCATCCAGCGTTAAAATCCGTGCTTCAATTGTCAGGGCAGCCGCTTTTAACCGCGCTGCCAAAGCGTTCTGTTTCGCCGCTTCCGCTGCGAGTTTATTTGCTTCGGCACGAGCGGTGTAAAGTCCTGCTTCTGCCTCCAGTTTCTCTTTCGGATTCTTTGCGGCAGCTGTCTTTTGTTCTGCTTCCGTAACACGACGTTCTGCATCCGTCAGTTTCGTCTGCGCCTGTCCGGCATCTGTCTGCGCATCGGATGCCTTTCGGCTGGCCTCCTGCAGCTGCTCTTGTAACTGCAGGATCTCCTTCATAGCGTTGACCGCTCCTAAAACATCGGCTTCTGCCAGCGATGCCGCACTGGCAGCATTTGCAATAAAATCTTCATAGGAAACCGTCTGTTCTGCTGACGGATCATAATTCCATACGCGGTAACCGAATGCTTTCAAATCGGTCATCATATCCCTTAAAATCACGTCGGCTTCTTTGGCATTGGCGTCGTCGCACCAGACTGCCATACATGCCCCGCGGACATTTTCAGCGGCTTTTGAGCCAGGCTCCAATTCAGAATTTCCGTGAAATATCAATGGATTCCATGTTTCAAATACCTGTTTGGGGTTCACAAGCCACCAATCGCCGCTGGCTTTTAAAACATAATACATATAGTCGCTGTTAAAATTGACTACCTGATAATCGGAAGCGGCAGAGCCGTTGCTGTCCCAGTCGTTGACTACTACGCTCTTTTTTAACAAACCGGAAGTAACGGACTGTCCGTCTACCCAGGCATACGCCGTCATCCCTTTGCTTTCCACATATTCTGCCAGCCCGTTTACATATGCTGCAATCGTTTCGTTTGTGCTGTCGCCTTTTTCAAACTCATCTCCGCCCACGCAAAAACCCGTGCATCCGTTTTCATAGAAAAAGTCGATATATTTCTTTATCAGAGCCGAAGCAAAATTTTTCGCTTCCTGATTCTCCAGATTTAATCCATAGCAGGGGTTGGTAGCGATTCCCCATTTTCCCACGTTGCGGTATTCCGGAAAATACCATAGAAGCTGTCCGGTATGCCCGGGGCTGTTAAATTCAGGGATGATTTTGACGCCGTAAGCATTCGCATAAGAGAGAATTTTTACCATATCACTCTGCGTCAGATATTGATTACTGTCATAGCTTAAGACCGACTGCGCCACATCCGATGCGCCCTCATTGCGCTCTGCCAGAAAAACAGAATCCTCAATCGTATGCGGATTGTCCCCAAGATGCTTCATAAACTCATGATCGTACGTTTTGGTTTCACCGTTTTCATCCTCAAAAGAAACGCTCATGTCGTCAAGCAAAAAACGGAATCCCTCGTCGTTGGAAAAACTCAAATACAGAGTATTCATACCGTTCCATGCCATCTCCCGGATAATGCTTTCAAACCACGCCACGTCAAAGTATTTTCTGGCGCAGTCTACGAACAGCGCCCTCACATCCTGGAAAGGCTTTGAAATTTCCTTCTCCGCAATCTGTCCGCCGCTCTCTAACTGTTTTAAAACGTCCCGCAGTCCATAAGAAGCGCCTGCCGTTCCCGCAGCTTTGATCGTAATCACCCCGTCATCAGACGAAATGCCGTATCCTTCCGTCCCGTACGTTGTTTCATATCCGCTTCCCTGCGTGTCTACCAACAGATCTCCGGTCTGTTCCTCCGCGTTGTATACCAATTTTACCTCCTGGTTTTTCGCGGCAAATTCCTGACGGATCACCAGATAGGCAGCCGATCGCTCTCCCTGTACATTAATACGCGTCACCTTACCCGCAGCGGCTGCTTCTGCAGATGCCGCAGACGGCAAAACGGTCAATACCATACATGCGGTAAGCGCAAAAGCAGTCATTTTTGTTTTTAAACCCATAGCATATCCTCCTTTTTGCTAAAAATTTTATTACTTTTAGATTATCATATCAAAGCAGGAAAGACAATATTGCTTTTATAATTTCTATTTCATATTTTGAATCCTCTTTTCCTTTATTTCTCAGCCTGATCTTTACCTGTCTTGATTTGTTAAGGTTCTGTCTACTTGTAAATAAACAAGAGGCATCAAAAGAATTATCTTCTTTTAATACCTCTTGTTTATAGTCTTTTTAATAATTAGATTTTTGCTATTTATAATTCACAATCTTCCCAAAATCCGGTTTCAAAGAAGCCCCGCCGACAAGTCCGCCGTCGATATCCGGTTTGCCGAACAGCTCTGCCGCATTGCCTGCATTGACAGATCCGCCGTACTGGATACGGATCGCTTCTGCCGTAGCCTCGTCATATACTTCTTTGATGCAGTTACGGATTGCCAGGCAGACTTCTTCTGCCTGATCGGAGGTAGCGGTCTCGCCTGTTCCGATCGCCCAGATCGGTTCGTAAGCAATGACTGCCGTCTTCGCCTGGTCAGCCGTTACATTCTGGAATGCGATCTTGATCTGCATCCGGATCCAGTCGATATAAATGCCCTGTTTCCGCTGTGTCAAAGATTCTCCGCAGCAGATGATCGGCGTAATGCCGTGCTCGAATGCCTTCAATACTTTTTTATTTACCGTTTCATCCGTCTCTGCAAAATATTCTCTTCTCTCGGAATGTCCGATGATCACATATTTTACGCCGGCGTCTACGAGCATATTCGGAGCGATTTCTCCCGTGTACGCGCCGCTTTCCTCGTAATACATATTCTCCGCGCCGATCTGAATGTTGGTTCCTTTTGCCGCTTCCATAGCCGGAATGATGTCGATTGCCGGTACGCAGAATACTACGTCTGCCTCATCGTTTGCTACCAACGGAGCCAATTCTTTTACCAGTGCAACTGCTTCGCTCGGAGTTTTGTTCATTTTCCAGTTTCCGGCGATAATCTTCTTTCTTGCCATTTTTCTATTCTCCTTTTTTATTCTTCATATTGCGCCTTCCGCCTGCCAATCGTTAAGTGCCGCGGGTTGTCCGCCTTACTATGCTCACCTCTCGCCTCTGGCTCGGCTTCGCTAAGTGCGGCGGACTAAGTACGCACTAAACTCTGTCTGCGCCTTCGGCTTGCCAATCGTTAAGTGCTTTACTTATCGTCTGCAGCTACTACGCCGGGGAGTTCTTTGCCTTCCAAAAATTCAAGCGATGCGCCGCCGCCTGTGGAAATGTGGCTCATCTTGTCTGCAAATCCCAGCTGGTTTACGGCTGCTGCGGAATCGCCGCCGCCGATGATCGTCGTTGCATCGGTTGCCGCCAACGCTTTTGCTACCGCAATCGTTCCTTTTGCAAGGATCGGGTTTTCAAATACGCCCATCGGTCCGTTCCAAACGACCGTCTTTGCGCTTGTTACGGCGTCTGCATACATTTCTGCCGTCTTTGGTCCGATATCGCAGCCTTCGCGGTCTGCCGGCATATCTTCTACTGCGTAAGTCTCTACGTCAATTTCTGCGTCGATCGGATTCGGGAATGCCGTTACGGTTACGGAATCTACCGGAAGCAGTAATTTCTTGCCGAGGTCTTTCGCTTTCTGAATCATTTCTTTACAGTAGTCGATTTTGGAATCGTCTACCAGAGAGTTTCCGATTTCGTATCCCTGTGCTTTTAAGAATGTATACGCCATACCGCCGCCGATAATCAGGGTATCGCATTTTTCCAGCAGGTTGGAGATTACGTTTAATTTATCCGCAACTTTTGCGCCGCCCAAGATGGCTACGAACGGCCGGACCGGATTTTCTACGGCATTGCCGAGGAAATCGATTTCTTTCTGCATCAGATATCCGACTGCGTTCTCGCCGCCTTTTTCGGTAATAAATTTTGTCACGCCTGCAACGGAAGCGTGCGCCCTGTGGGAAGAACCGAATGCGTCGCATACGTAAACGTCTGCAAGATCCGCCAGCTCTTTGCTGAATTCCTCGCCGTTTTTCGTCTCTTCCTTGCCGCGGAAACGGGTGTTCTGAAGCAATACTACGTCGCCCTCGTTCATAGCGGCTACGGCTGCCGTTGCTGCTTCGCCCGTTACATGATCATCTGCTACAAAATTTACTTCTTTGCCGAGTTTCTCGGAAAGCCTTTTGGCAACGGGAGCTAAGGATTCGCCTTCGTTCGGGCCGTTCTTTACTTTGCCGAGATGAGAGCAGAGAATTACTTTGCCGCCGTCTTCGATCAACTTCTGGATCGTCGGAAGCGCTGCCTTGATACGTGTTTCATCCGTGATATTTCCGTCTTTCAGAGGTACGTTAAAATCGCATCTTACCAGGACGCGTTTCCCTTTTACGTTAATGTCGTCTACCGATTTTTTGTTTAATGACATGAATCATGTCCTCCTTCTTAAATTTCGTTTTTGATCTGCGGCACCGAAAAGGGATCCGGTCCAAACAGACCGGACCCCTATCTGAGCCTTTACGCACTCTGGCAGCCTATCGCTTAAAAAGCAGTCTGCCGTGCGCGATTTTGTTATCATTTGGACCTACGCCAAATACGATTGTTTCAATTATGCTAACTCTGAGAAGTATTTGATTGTACGAACCATCTGAGATGTGTAGCTGTTCTCGTTGTCATACCATGAAACAACCTGAACTTCATACAAATCATCGGATACTTTGCTTACCATCGTCTGTGTAGCGTCGAATAAGGAACCGAATCTCATACCAACAATGTCGGAAGATACGATTTCATCTTCGTTGTAACCAAAGGATTCGTTTGCTGCTGCTTTCATAGCCGCATTGATGCCGTCTACCGTAACGTCTGTTCCTTTAACAACAGCCGTTAAAATTGTGGTAGAACCTGTCGGAGTCGGAACACGCTGTGCGGAACCGATCAATTTGCCGTTTAATTCCGGAATAACAAGACCGATTGCTTTTGCAGCGCCTGTGCTGTTCGGAACGATGTTCACTGCAGCCGCGCGGGATCTTCTCAAATCGCCTTTTCTCTGCGGTCCGTCAAGTGTCATCTGATCGCCTGTATATGCATGGATCGTCACCATGATACCGGACTGAACCGGAGCGTATTTATTCAGAGCATCCGCCATAGGAGCTAAGCAGTTTGTCGTACAGGAAGCTGCGGAAATAATCGTATCGTCAGCTTTTAATGTCTCATGGTTGGTGTTGTAAACGATAGTAGGAAGATCGTTTCCTGCCGGAGCGGAGATCACGACTTTGCGTGCGCCTGCGTTGATATGTGCCTGTGCTTTCGCTTTGCTTGTATAGAAGCCGGAGCACTCTAATACAACGTCAACTTTTAAATCACCCCAAGGACAGTTGTTTGCATCCGGAAACGCGTAGATTTTGATTTCCTGTCCGTCAACGGTAATGGAATCTTCTCCTGCAGTTACTTTATCTGCCAAATCATATTTTCCCTGAGAAGAATCATACTTTAACAAGTGCGCCAACATTTTCGGGCTTGTCAAATCGTTGATCGCTACTACTTCATATCCTTCTGCTCCAAACATCTGTCTGAATGCCAGACGGCCGATACGGCCAAATCCATTGATTGCTACTCTTACTGCCATTCCTAATTCCTCCTAGAATTTTAATTTTTCGGGGCCTATGCCCAACCTGGTATTATTTTAACCAATTTTTTCTAAAAAAACAAGCCCTCTCTCCCAGTTTATTAAAATTTTCTTTTATTTACAAAAATATTGTGCTATACTTGGCAAAATGCCGAAGGACGAAACAATATCTGGCACAATACTTTATGATCTTAAAGGAGGAACGCCATGTTTACCCCAAAAATCATTGCTCTGGATTTGGACGGAACCCTGTTTTCCGGTACGGGAGAAGTCACTCCTTTTACCAGGGAACAGATACGGATTGCCGCAGACAAAGGAATTACGATCGTTATTTCCACCGGACGCCCGTTTACCGGGCTTCCGTTTGAAGTTGCACAAGAGCTGGACATCAAGTATGCAATTACCGCAAACGGCGCGGGGATTTACCGGATCGCAGACAAAACATGCTTAAAAGAAGACGCGATTGCGCCGCAGGACGCCGCAGAGCTCTGCCGCCTGCTGAACCAAAAACACCTGCATCTGGACGCATTTATCCATGGCGACGCATATACCCAGAGTTCTTCGTTTCACATTATCCGCCATTCCCGGATTCTACCGGAATCCGTCAAAAATTACATCTTAACCACGCGCAACCAGGTCACAGACCTTGCGGCATTTCTTACGGAACACAACCTGCCCTTACAAAAGGCAACTTTAACGTTTGAACAGGAAGCCGACGGTGTCTTAATCGACAGGGAAGAAACAAAGGAACTTCTATCCCGGCATCCGGAAGTAAGCGTCGTGTGCGGCGGCTATCAAAACCTGGAATTTACAAAAGCGGGCGTCACAAAGGGCACGGGACTTCGTTTTCTCTGCGACTACCTTAAGATCCCCATCGAAGCGTCCATGGCGTGCGGAGACAGCGAAAACGACCTGGATATTTTAAACGCGGCAGGATATTCCGTCGCAATGGAAAATGCAGACGAATCGATCCGCGCCATATGCGACGACGTCACTGCATCCAATAACCAGGACGGCGTGGGAAAAGCGATCGCCAAATTGATCCAAACGTGTGAGCGGCGCAGCTAAACAAGGAGGCAACGTATGTACTGGGATACCCATATGCACTGCCGGTTTTCCGGAGACAGCACGGCAGATCCAAAAGCGATGATCGAATCGTCGATCGAAAAAAAACTGGAAGGTATCTGCTTTACCGACCATATTGACTGGGATTATCCGGGACCTACCCCGTTTCATTTTGATCCCGAAGAATATATGCAGACACTGCAGCCGCTTGCCGAACAATACAGCAGCCAGATCCGGGTACACATCGGCGTAGAACTCGGCCTGCAGCCGCATTTAAAAGAGCGGTACCATGCATTTGTGGAGGCGGCGGATTTTGACCAGGTGATCGGATCCTCGCATGTCGTCCACGGTTTTGATCCGTATTACCCGGAATTTTATGAGGGCAAAACACAAGACGGCGCTTATCTGGAATACTTTACGTCTATCCTCGAAAATCTCGCCGTCTTTGATGATTTTGACGTATACGGGCATATCGACTATGTGGTACGCTATGGACCGAATAAGAACAGCGGCTATTCCTACCGGAAATTTCAGGACGTAATCGATGAAATCTTAAAAACACTGATCGCAAAAGGAAAAGGGATCGAACTGAACATGGCGGGCTTTAAATACGGGCTTCACCATCCTCATCCCACGGAGGAAATCTTAAAACGATACAAAGAACTCGGCGGCGAAATTTTAACGCTCGGTTCCGACGCTCATGCGCCCGATCAGATCGCATACGATTATCACAGGCTTTCCTCCCTATTGGCAAATGCAGGTTTTACGCATTATACAGTATTCCGAAAAAGAAAACCTGTTTTTTTCCAGACAGGCAGATAGTTATGCCTGTATAACGCCGCCTCCGGCAATACAGCCGTCCTCATAAAAGACAACAGACTGCCCCGGCGTAACGGCGCGCTGGGGCTGATCAAACACGACACGCAGCGTATCGTTTTCTCCGGAAAAAACGGATGCCATAGCTCCCGGATGCGCATAACGTATTTTCGTCAGAAAACGCATACCGTCTTTGAACTTTGGCACGCCCATACAATGAACCTGCCCCGCCGTCAATTCTTTCGTAAACACCTCGTGTTCTTCCCCGATTACAACTTCATTGGTATCCGGCCGGATGCCCGTAACAAACATGGGCTTTCCCATTGCCAGACGCAGTCCCTTTCTCTGCCCAACCGTATAATGCACAATTCCCCGATGTTCTCCCAGTACCTTTCCGTCCGACGTCACAAAATTTCCGCCCGACGGCGTCCGCTCACCTGCCATGCGCGCAATAAAAGATGCATGGTCATGGTCCGGTATAAAACAAATTTCCTGGCTGTCCGGTTTCTCTGCCACCGGCAGGCCAATCCGGTCGGCAATCGCACGGATTTCCTCTTTTGTGTATTCGCCCACCGGCATCAACGTACGGGAGAGCTGTTCCTGCGTCAGATTATACAGCGCGTACGTCTGATCCTTTTTTGCCGTTTTTGAAACGGCAACGGCATACCGGTTGTTTTCTCTTGTTACAACCCGGGCATAATGTCCGGTTGCAATGTAATCCGCACCGATCTCTAAGCTTCGTTTCAGAAGCGATTCCCACTTGACATAGCGGTTACAGGCAATGCAGGGATTGGGCGTTCTTCCGTGAATATATTCTTCCACAAAATAATCTACGACGTTTTCCTTAAACGAATCTTTGAAATTCATCACATAAAACGGGATGCCGACCGCATCGGCGACTCTTTTTGCATCGGATACGGCGCTTAGGGAACAGCACTCTTTTCCGGTCTCTTCCCTGTCAGAATCCTCCTGCCATAACCGCATCGTTACGCCGATCACTTCATATCCCTGTTCCTTCAAAAGATAAGCTGCCACCGAGGAATCCACACCTCCGGACATGCCTACCACTACTTTCTGATTCATCGTTCTTTTCTCCGTTCTTCTCGTTCTTGGCCCTCTGCAGTCTTTGCGCGATCGTTTCGCCTATCCGTTTCTGCAGCTGCCATATGCATGTATAGTAACATCTATACCGAAGAAACTCAAGCCTGATTCATAAAGACCGTCCGGCTCCCCGCATATCCGCCACGACCATTTTCAGTTTTTCTGCCACGTAATCCATCTCTTCTTTCGTATTTTCGGCTCCAAGCGTAATTCGAACGGCGCCCTGCGCCCATTCGCTTTCCATACCGACCGCCGTCAGCACATGCGAATCCTCCAGACTCCCGGTCGAACATGCGGAACCGGAAGAGACGCAGATGCCCTGCGTATCCATCAAAATCGCAGCGGCTTCCCCCGTAATTCCCCGGAAACAAAAACTGGCGTTGTTGGAAAGCCTGAATTTCGCATTTCCCGTCAAAACCACATCCGGAATCTCCTGGAGGATCCGGTGTGCCAGATAATCCCTTAAGTATTTTATTTTTCGGTTTTCCATACGCATTCTCTTATGGGAAAGTTCCGCCGCGACTCCCATCCCCACAATGCCCGGCACATTTTCGGTTCCCGCCCTGCGGTTGCTCTCCTGCGCGCCGCCATGGACAAACGCCGGAAGATTGATCTCACTGCGGATATATAAAAATCCCACGCCCTTTGGTCCCCCGAATTTATGTGCGCTGGCGCTTAACATATCGATATGGTCTCTCTGCACATGGATAGGAATATGGCCGTATGCCTGTACGGCGTCCGTATGAAAAATCAGCTGCCGCTTCTTTGCCAGCCTTCCGATCTCATCGATCGGCTCTATCGTTCCGATTTCATTATTGGCATACATAACAGACAGCAGGCAGGCGTCTTCATGCTCTAAAATCTCCTGTTCCGCTTCCCGTAAAATAACCCTGCCGCTCTCATCCACTTTCAAATAAGAGACGCCGCATCCCATCTGAAGTAATTCTTCACAGCTGTTTAATATCGCATGATGCTCGATCGGCGTCGTCAGAATATGCGCCTTTCTCCCCGGATGCGTCCGTTCATATAGCTGTACGGCTTCTTTTAACGCCCAGTTGTCGGATTCCGTACCTCCGGACGTAAAAAAAATCTCTTCCGGCCTTGCATGAAGCGTTCCCGCAATCACTTCCCTTGCACGCTCGATCGCCTTTCTGCTCTTTTCTCCGAATTCGTAGATGGTAGAAGGATTTCCGTAATAAATATCCAAATACGGCTCCATTGCCTTTGCAGCCTCCGGCATCGTTCTCGTTGTCGCTGCATGATCTAAATAAATCATCTTACTCATTTTTACTCTCCATTTCTCATATAATGCATAAACCCTGATTTCGATGGTGATTACGTGCAGATCTTGAACAAACTGAAAAATCCGGTTATTTCCGGTACGCTGCTGCTGACTGTCTCCGGCATCCTCGGCAAAATCATAGGCTTCTTCTATAGGATATTCCTCTCAAGAACAATCGGTGCAGAAGGACTTGGTATCTATCAGCTTATTTTTCCGATTTCCACGATTTGTTTTGCCCTTACGGTTTCCGGAATCAGTACGGCTTTATCCAAATATATCGCAGAATACCAGGAGTCGGACCCTACGTCTCCCAAACGTTTTCTTCGGATCGGCATCCTGCTCTCGGGCATTCTTTCGCTGTTTTTGATGCTGCTGCTGTTTCGTTATTCCGGATTTATCGCAGAACATATCCTGCTGGAACCTCGGTGTGCACCCTTAATTCCCATCCTTGCCTGTTCGATTCCTCTGGCTTCCGTTCATTCCTGCATTCACGGATACTATTACGGCAAAAAAAAAGCGGCTATTCCCGCCGCTTCTTCCTTTATGGAACAATTTGCCCGTGTAGCCTTTGTGTTTTTTGTATATCAGATCTGGTCCGAACAGGGAAAGCCCGTCGACGCCTCAATCGCCGTTTGGGGGCTTGTCTTTGGAGAGGCCGGCGCGTTTCTTTTGTGCATTACCGCCCTGTTATGCTCTAATGAACCGAAAGCAGCACCCAAAACAAAAAAAGTAACGTCCCTGACAGCGAAACTGCTCTCCTATTCCGTTCCTTTAAGTATGAACCGACTGGCTCTGACACTGTTTGCCAGCTTTGAGTCCATCCTGATTCCTTCCAGGCTCTGCCTCTTTGGATATTCTCAGACAGACGCGCTGAGTGTGTTTGGCATATTGACCGGAATGGCGCTTTCTGTCGTGATGTTTCCGACCGTGTTTACAAATTCTGTTTCGGTCATGATTCTGCCCGCCATTTCCGAAGCCGACAGCCGAAACGATGACAAAAAAATAAGCCGGACGATTTACCAGACGATCTTCACCTGCCTGCTGCTCGGCTCTTTTTGTACCGCCGCCCTTCTGCTCACCGGAAAATGGATCGGATGCTTTTTGTTCGGCAATGCCCTTGCCGGAACATTCATCCGTATGTTAAGTTTTATCTGCCCGTTTTTATTTTTATCCTCGCTTTTATCCAGCATCATGCATGGACTTGGAATGCCCGGTTATCCGTTTCTGTTAAACCTGCTCGGTATCGCCGTACGTATCTTTTTCGTCTATGTGCTGATTCCGCAGCATGGATTAAAAGCCTATCTGACGGGTATGCTGCTCAGCCAGATTTTAACCTCCGCGCTGTCGGTATGGATTTTATGGAAAAAGAGGCTGCGGTAACCGCAGCCTCTTTTAGGTCTATCTTCTGATATAGATTTCTGAAAGATGATCCAGGATCTCACCTGCCACATCCGGTTTATTCATCGTATAGATATGTATATGGTTTACGCCGTTTGCAATCAGGTCGATGATCTGTTCCGTCGCATATGCAATGCCCGCCTGCCGCATGGCGGCCGGATTGTCCCAAAACCGGTCGACAATCGCCTTAAACCGCGGCGGTATCATATTGCCGGAGAGCGAAATGATCTTTTTGATCTGTCCGCTGTTTGTCACCGGCATAATGCCGGCAACGACCGGTACATGAATATTTTTCTGAAGGATCTTATACATAAAATTATAGTAGATGTTATTGTCAAAAAACATCTGGGTCGTCAGAAAATCACAGCCCGCATCCACTTTTTCTTTCAGATGATCCAGATCTTCATACATGGAAGCTGCTTCCGGATGCCCTTCCGGATAACATGCCCCTCCGATGCAGAAATCTCCCTGGCTCTTAATATCTGCAATCAGCTCACAGGCATACCGGTATTGATTTGGGAGAGGAAAATCCGCCCGAACCGGAACATCCCCCCGAAGCGCCAGAATATTTTCAATCTGTTTTTCCTTTAACTGGCGAATCACCGAATGTACCTTCTCTCTTGTAGAGGATACGCATGTTAAGTGCGCCAGCGCCGGTATATGGTTGACATTCTGGATTTCATTCGCCATATCTACGGTATACTCGCTCGTACCTCCCGTCGCGCCGTATGTAATGCTCATATAAGAAGGCGAAAGTTCCGCCATCTCCTTTACGACTTCTTTCGCATTTGCAAGCTGACTTCCTAATTTGGGCGGAAATAATTCACAGGAAATTCCCACGTCCTGACTATGTAACAGTTCCGAAATTTTCATCTGTCGTTCCTTTCTCTTTTCTGTTTCTTTCTCTCTGTCATGATGACAGCGTTTCACTTTATCTAACGGCGTTTCACCGCCGGATCCGCTTTGGCATTTTTCTGCCCGGTCTATTATTATAACAAATAGAAGCGGCAGGCGTAAAGCCCCATTCTGCTTTTATGAAACAAATCACGAAAAAAAATCTTCCGCCAGCGTAAACGTTGCAACTTTCTTCACCGTTCCCGTCATAAAAACCGTCCCGTCCGGCCCGATTTCAATCCCAAGCTCTCCTCCTGGCATAACAACCGTTACCGCCCGCTCCGTAAGTCCCATCCGGTAAGCCGCGGCTGCCGCCGCACAGGCGCCTGTACCGGAAGCTAAGGTATAACCTGCTCCGCGCTCATATATTTGAATTCTAAGCCGATTCCTGCTCTCTACTTTGCAGAGCTGTAAATTCATTCGGTTCGGAAAACAGGCTGCATTTTCCACATACGGTCCGAGCTCCTTTGCATGTTTACAGGAAACATCTTCCGTCATAATCACGCAATTGGGACTTTGGAGAGAAATACAACTTGTATTATAGAAATTTCCATGAAACATCAGCGGTTCGTTAAACATTTCACGGGAGCATCCGTCCGATAACACGGACCGCATAAAATCCGCCTTTCCCATATCTACTTTCATGCATCTTCCGTCGTCGTCCAAAAATTCCACTTCCACATCTTTCGATTTTTCCGTAATGACAATTTTCTTTTCTGAAACATACCCAAAATCCTTCAAATATCGCGCAAAAATCCGTACGCCGTTCCCGCTTCCCGACGCTTCGCTCCCGTCCGGGTTAAAAATAGATACTCCTATCTTTCCCTCATCCAACAGGGGACCATATAAAATTCCGTCCGCTCCCACGCCGAAATTCCTTTGGCAGAGCAAGCGGATCTTTCTTTCCAAAAGGGTAATCTTATTCTGATTCGGATCAAACACCAGGTAGTCGTTTCCCAATCCCTGATACTTATGCATCGTAATCACCGCCATAGCGACCCCTCACAAAATTCCTTCTCACTTTTATTTTATGCTGCCGCCAGACACTTGGTTCCTGCTTCTATTATGCCTCTTCGCGGAACGCTTCAAACGGATCCACGTTCTGTTCCCCTAAAATTCTCTCAATCTGTTCCTTCGTCACCGGATCGTTCACACTCGTTGTCCCATACCGGGAAGACGGCTGGCTGGCATACCTCTCATCCGCCTCAAATACCATCTCTTTCTCCGAAACGCCCGCTGCCTGCCGTTGATTTTGGGCTTTTTCCAAAGCTTTCTCTGCTTCCGTTTCCTCCTGGGTTACATAGCGCACATTATATCCTTTTACAATGCTCCTTGCACATTTTTCTCTGAAATTTCTTTTATCAATCGTATCTTGCATTTGTATCTCCTTATTCTATTATTTCTTTTTTCTTATCCTGTTTTATGTTATTTTATGAAGCCGTTTTTTGTGAATAAAAAAAGGCAAATGTGAGAATCATTTTTATATACTACTTTAAGAAACTGGAGGTTCTCCCATGGCTGCCTACAAAGTCGAAATCTGCGGTGTTAACACATCCAAACTCCCCATCCTCAAAGAAGAGGAAAAAAAAGAATTATTCAAAAAAATCAAAGCCGGTGATGCCGCCGCCAGAGAAACTTATATCAAAGGAAACTTAAGGCTCGTATTAAGCGTGATCAAACGTTTTTCCGGCAATAACGAAAATGTAGACGACCTGTTTCAGATCGGCTGCATCGGACTGATCAAATCCATTGATAATTTTGACGATACCATCGGCGTAAAATTCTCTACTTACGCGGTTCCTATGATTATCGGCGAAATCCGGCGCTACCTGCGGGATAACGCTTCTTCCATACGCGTCAGCCGTTCCCTGCGGGATACCGCATACAAAGCCATCCATGCCAAAGAAGAGCTGGCAAAAACTTCCTTTAAAGAACCTACGATCCAGGAAATTTCCGAATCTACCGGCATACCGAAAGAAGAACTGGTCTTCGCCCTAGACGCGATTCAAAGCCCGCTTTCCCTCTATGACCCGGTCTATACCGACGGCGGCGATACGCTCTATGTCATGGACCAGGTCAAAGACAAGAAAAACAAAGAAGAAAACTGGATCGAAAACCTTTCCGTCAACGACGCCATGAAACACTTAAACCAACGTGAGAATTACATTATCAAACTGCGTTTTTTTGAGGGAAAAACCCAAATGGAAGTTGCAGAAGAAATCCACATCTCCCAGGCACAGGTCAGCCGGCTCGAAAAATCTGCTTTAAAAAGCATGCGCAGCTATCTTTCCTGACTAACGGTCCCATTTATCGCAAAGGGAATTGATCTGATCGGCAAACCTGCCGAGTTCTTTGTTCGGCATACCTTCGCAGCGGCCGATCACAGCCAACAGCCGCTGGCCCGCTGCAAGGAGCCTTGCAAAAATATTGGAGGAAGCGCGCTGTTTTGCTTTCTTTTTCTTTACCGCCTGCTCTCTGCTTCCCTGCGCGACCATCTCTCCGGTCAGAAGTTCATAACAGTCTCCGCTGTAAGGAGCGACGGCGGAAACGCAAAGCGTCTGCTCCAAATGCTCGGCAAACCGGTCGCATACATGATCGTCCCCATGTACCACAAAAATTTTTTTCGGACGTTTTATTTTGGAAGCCCATTGTGTCAAATGATCTCGGTCCGCATGACCGCTGATACCAGGCAGATTTAAGATTTCTGCAGAAACCTGTATATATTCCCCAAAGAGCTTCACTTCCTTCGCTCCGTTTAACAGGGCATGCCCCAGCGTCCCCGGAACCTGAAATCCTACAAACAATATAGAAGATTCCTCTCTCCAGAGATTGTGCTTTAAATGATGCCGGATCCGTCCCGCTTCACACATACCGGACGCCGAAATGATTACGACCGGCTTTTCCAGAAAATTGATCGCTCTCGATTCGTCGCTTGTGATGGCCATTTTTAAGCCCGGAAAACCGATTGGATTGATCCCCTGCTTAACCAGAGACAACGCTTCCTCATCAAAACAATCCGCTACGTTTTTATGGAAAATACCTGTGGCATCTACCGCCAGCGGACTGTCGATATACACTTCAAAATCCAAAAACCGCTTCATCATGCGGTCCGTTTTGATTTTTCTTAAAAAATAGAGCATTTCCTGCGTCCTACCTACGGAAAACGCAGGAATGACCACATTGCCGCCCCTTGCAAACGTGCGGTCGATCACCGCCGCAAGCTCTCTGGAAAAATCCGGCGGTTCGGCATGGTTCTTATCGCCGTATGTCGATTCCATCACTACATAATCTGCTTCCGTTATAAATTCCGGATTTTTGATCAAAGGTTTCCCGGCATGGCCGATATCTCCGGAAAAGGCAATCTTTACTTCCTTCCCGTCCTCTTTTACCCACATCTCGATGCTCGAAGAGCCCAGCAGATGCCCGGCGTCTACAAACCTAACGTCTAATTGTGCATCGACGGATATTTTTTTTCCGTATTCACATGCCGAGAGCAGCCGCAATGCGCCTTCCGCATCTTCCATCGTATACAACGGCACAATTTCCGGTTCTCCCGCACGCCTCCCTTTGCGGTTTTTCCACTCCGCTTCAAACATCTGAATATGCGCGCTGTCCCTTAACATAATGCCACACAGCTCGCAGGTCGCCTTTGTCGCAAAAACCTGACCGCGGAACCCGTGCGCATAAATCAGCGGCAGCAGCCCGGAATGGTCGATATGCGCATGCGTGAGAAAGACATAATCGATCGCCGCCGGATTTACCGGAATCTCCTGATTGACATATAAATCCGCTCCCTGTTCCATACCGCAGTCCACCAACAGGCGTTTTTCTCCGAATTCCAGAAAATGGCAGCTACCGGTCACCTCATGATCCGCCCCCAAAAATTCTAATTTCATCGTTCAGGCACCCTCTTCCCATCGTTTCAATGTCTCAATTATACCATAGGAAAGAGCCGCTTGCACAGACTTTTATTCCAGACGGATCATTTCTTTTTTCAGACGGCGCATGATCTTTTTTTCCAGCCTGGATATGTACGATTGCGAGATGCCGAGACGGTCCGCCACTTCTTTCTGCGTCAGTTCTCTGCCGCCGCCTCTGCCAAGTCCATAGCGCAGTTCCACGATTAAACGCTCCCGCCCGGATAATTTATCAATCGCTTTGCCAAGCAGATGATGTTCTACCTCCGCTTCAATATCCCGGTAAATCACGTCCTCATCGGTTCCCAGAATATCCGAAAGCAGCAATTCATTCCCGTCCCAGTCAACGTTTAACGGCTCGTCAATACTGACCTCCATCTTCGTCTTGCTGTTTCTTCTTAAATACATCAAAATTTCATTTTCGATACAGCGGGAAGCATACGTTGCCAGCTTGATATTTTTCTGAGGATTAAATGTATTGATCGATTTGATCAGACCGATCGTTCCGATCGAAATCAGATCTTCCACGCCAATGCCGGTATTGTCAAATTTCTTGGCAATGTAGACGACAAGCCTTAAATTATGCTCGATCAGCGTGCTTTTTGCCGCATCTTCTCCTCCTTCGCCAAGGCAGCGGATGCAGGCGGCTTCCTCGTCCGCCGCTAACGGAGGCGGCAGAACTTCCGCTCCGCCGATATAATGAATTTCGTTTTTGGGACCGAATACCATCTGACAAAACGACGGTATCCATTTGAACTGAATCTGTTTTGGGATATTTATTTTTATGTACATATTTTTTCCTCTTTTCTTTCCATACTTTCGCTGTTTAATATCATCCGATATGCCCGCCCCTGAAAAATTTCTTCCTCTGCCGCTGCTAAGACTGCCGGAGAAATTTCATAAACGGCGCCTTCGTTTTCCATCCGTATAGAATCTACCGTAAACGCCTGCAGCATGCCGTTTTTGCATCCTACCGAAGAAAACGGGATCAAACGAACGCCAAACGTTTCCATACCCCCGAATGTCTCGTATACGTCTTTGGGTACGATATGCACCGGTTCTTTAATATACGGGTCGATCAGGCGGTTTCCCGTATCGTACAATGCCGGCAAAGCGATCTCCTTTTCTTTGTGTTTGATCCAAACCCGGCAAAAACACTGCACACTTTTTCGTTTTTTACGTAATATATATAGAAATACGGTTACCGGGATCAGTGTAAAAAAGAGGCAGAGTTCATAATACGTTCTGCCGCAGACCGTAACGTACATCCATTCCACGCTTCCGCCCAACAGCAGCACGACAAAATACATCAGGCAGAACGCCTTTCCGTATATTCTTTTTTCTGCCGGAAAAAAGCAGCAGAACACAAGTCCCGGATTGATCATAAAATGCATGCACAGCAGATACATATCATAATCTTGCAGTACCGCAAACAATACGCATCCTGCCAGGCTGCCGACGGCAGAAACGATCAGATAACGGAGCAGTCTTTTCTTTTGGTTCAACAGTTCGCCGACTGCATACACAGCCAAAAAATCCAGATAACAATTGGTCAGGAAAAATACATCTGCATAGAATACATAATTCACTCTTCACCTCCAGATCCTTCTGCTGACATTTATTATAAAAGATGCGGATTTCATAATTTGTCAAACTCTGGTAATTTTTTCCTGAATTTCATCCAAGAAAACTGACAAAAAAAGACCTTAAGAAGATCTGCTCTTCTTAAGGCCTAAATGTGTCGTTTTATTTACGGGCATTTTTTAAAAACTCCGGTATCTGAATATCTTTCTGCTTCACAGAACTCTCCGGTCTCTGTGGTTTTTTAATTCCGCCGTAATTAAACGGCGTCGTAGTCGGCTGCTGCATGGAATTTCCCATGCCTGCCGATGAACTATGTATACCGGAAGAAGAAGGCGCCATGGGTCTTGTGCCCATTGTCATCGGCCTTCCTGCAGGCTGTGCCGTCCGTCCCGATCCGGCATTGGACGAATACTTTAATCCCGCAGGCTTCACGGCAGAAGACTGACTCTCAAGTCCTGTGGCAATTACGGTAATCGTCGCTTCATCCGTCATATTCTCGTCGTATTTTGCTCCGAAGATGATATTTGCATTATCCCCGGCAAGATCCTGCACGTAACTTGCCGCATCGTTGGCATCCATCAGAGAAATATCTCCGGAAATATTGATAATGACATGAGACGCGCCTGTGATCGTCGTTTCAAGCAGCGGACTTGCAACGGCAAGCTTCACCGCTTCGATCGCCTTGTCGTCTCCTTTGGCGGTTCCGATACCGATATGCGCCAGTCCTTTGTCTTTCATAACCGTCTGAACATCCGCAAAATCCAGATTGATCAAAGCCGGCAGATTAATCAGGTCAGTGATACCGCGTACCGCCTGCTGCAAGACTTCATCCGCTTTCTTTAGGGCATCCGGCATCGTCGTCCTTCGGTCTACCAGCTCAAGCAGCTTATCGTTCGGAATGACAATCAATGTATCGACGCACTCTTTTAATCGGTCAATGCCGGAAATCGCATTCACCATGCGGGTTTTCGCTTCGAATTTAAACGGCTTGGTAACGACTCCTACGGTTAAAATTCCCTGTTCCTTGGCAATCTGAGCTACGACCGGAGCCGCTCCCGTTCCGGTACCGCCGCCCATGCCGCAGGTAACGAACACCATATCTGCGCCCTTTACTGCAGACGTCAGCTCTTCCGCGCTCTCTTCCGCCGCTTTCTGACCTACTTCCGGCTGTGCTCCCGCGCCAAGGCCTTTGGTCAGTTTTTCACCGATCTGGATCAGCGTCGGCGCTTTGCAGAGCATCAATGCCTGCTTATCGGTATTTACACCGATAAATTCCACGCCCCTGATCTCTTCCTGGATCATTCTATCTACTGCATTATTCCCGGCGCCTCCAACTCCTACTACAATAATCTTTGCACTGGAATCTGCATCTGGTGTCTTAATTTCTAACAACGTAGTTCCTCCTTCTATCCATAAAAATACATATCAAACATATATTCTATGATTCAACTTTTATTTGAACATACTCATATAGAATATAATATAGTTTTTTACCAAATTAATCAACTAGAAATTGGATTTTTTTTATTTTGCCTCGTCAAAGATAATATTCGGCGTATTCTCCGTCCAGTTTTCTATATGCAGGACTCCCCGTTTTCCGGAAAGCTCCGGCAGAATATAGGAAAGCCGCAGTATTTTCTGCGTCAGTTCTTCGGATGAACCGAGCAGAACCTGTATCGCCCCGTAGTCCAGAGAAATATCCCCCGTCTCGTCAAACTTTATTTTTGCCGGTATGACTCCGTTTTTCTCCAGAGCCCTGGATGTAGTCAGAAGGCTTTTTAATACATTCTCGTCTTTGATCGGAAGCTTTTCATATAAAACCACTTTATCGCAGTCCAGCCCTTCCACCTGAGGCGTATCTTTGATCACTTCTTTCGACGTTTCTACGACAAAACCGTCCGTATCAAAATATGCGTTTTGTCCGATCGCCGATATATAAAGATAACCGATCACTCCCTTTTCATATACGTGAACATTTAACGTATGCGGATTCTTTAAGGAAATTTCAACCGTATCGATAAACGGAATCTCTTCGCCTTCAAGCAGCCGGTGTTTTAACAATACGTAAAGAGAATTCCAGGAATATTCATCGTTTAAAATAAATTGCTGAATCTGCTTGTCCGAATAGTATTCGTTCCCTTCCACAAGAACCGTCTTTACGGTAAAAACGTTCCACACGATCAAAGCTGCGGCGGACCCCGTCAAAAGGAATGCCAGCAGAACAAAAAGAATCTTTTTTCTTCTTCTCTGCTTTCGCTTTTTTTCCCGTATCGACATCGACCTGTTACTTCCCATATTATACCATCTCCAGTTTTATTCCGCGGGATACGCTCAGCGCAAGTCCCATCTCGGTCAGAAGGATCGCCACCGAAGTACCGCCGTAACTGATAAACGGCAGCGTAACGCCCGTATTTGGGATCGTATTGGTAACAACCGCAATATTCAGCATGACCTGTATGGCGATATGCGCCATAATTCCGACAACGATCAGCGCCCCGAATAAATCCGGCGCATTATTTGCAATCACCAGAAACCTCCAGATCATAAGCAAAAACAAAAGAATGACGCAGATGGCGCCGAATAAGCCCAGCTCCTCACAGATAATCGAAAAAATCATATCGTTCTGCGCTTCGGGCAAAAATCCGAGTTTCTGCATACTCTCCCCTAAGCCCTTTCCAAACAGGCCGCCGGAACCGATAGCATATAAGCCCTGCAGCGTCTGGTATCCTTTTTCATAGGCTTCCGGATTGAGCCAGATCTTCAGACGGTCCAGGCGGTAGCTCTCGAGCATAATAAAGATTCCGCCAAATACTACGACAATGCCTCCCATAACAAGGAACTGAACGTATTTGGGGCTTGCCACAAAGATCAGGCAGATGGCAATTCCCATGATGATAATCGCCGTACTCAAATTGCTGTAAGCAACGACGCCAACGACCGGCAGCACGATACACATGACTTTTACTACCGTGGCAAACCGTCCCATCTGCTTGGGAATCTTATTGATAATCGCCGCAAGGAACAAAATCACAGCCATTTTTGCCATTTCCGACGGCTGGAACGAAAGCGGACCGATTTTTAACCACCGGGTCGAACCGTTTAAGGTACTTCCCGCGAAAATAACCGCCGTACATAGCGCGAGCGCCGCCAGATAAAACAAACTGCTCAAACGAAGCCAGATATGGTAATCTATATTTGCAACGACAAGCATACCCGCAAAACCGAGAAGAGACGCAGACAGCTGCTTTTTTAAATAAAAAGCGGAATCACCGAATTTTAACTGCGCATTGTAGGAACTTGTGCTGTAAAGCATAACCAGGCCGAAACCCACCAGAAAAATTATGATAAACAGCAGCGTATAATCAAAATATTTAATTTGCTTTTTCCCGTTTTTCGTTTCCCTCGGCCTGCGGCTCATAGATTCACTCCTCTAAATTCTGCACAATTTCTTTAAAGATCCTGCCCCGTTCTTCATAATTCAAAAACATGCCAAAGCTTGCACACGCTGGTGAAAGCAAAACGGCATCTCCTTTTTCTGCATGTGCATAACAAGCCAAAACCGCCTCCTGTAACGTATTCGCAAATGTAACCGCCGAAAATCCACGGGCTTTTGCAGCTTTTGCAATCGCTTCGGCAGTCTCTCCGATCAAAACAAGTTCTTTGACTTTACCGTCAAATGCTTCGATCCAGGTACCGTAATCGGAACCTTTATCGCAGCCTCCCCCGATCAGATAAGTCTTACGCTCCATCGCCTTAATTCCCTGGATCGCGGCATCTGGATTCGTCGCCTTGGAATCATTGTAAAAACAGACCCCTCTTTTTTCCGCCACATACTCGATTCTGTGCTCGACTGCGGTAAAACGCAGCAGAACTTTTCGTATCGAGCGAAGCGGAACGCCGATTCCGTATGCCATCGCCGCAGCCGCCATTACATTTTCATAATTATGTTTCCCTAACAGTTTTAATTCCTCTGTCTTTACAACTTCCGACACGCTTCCTTCTCTGGCGAGAAAGATTGTGTGGTCTTTGAGGTAAAACCCGTACGTTAACTCCCTGCCGCTGGAAAACCACATCACCCGGGTCGAAAGCTGCTCGCCGAACGCGCGCAAGACCTCATCTTCGTAATTCAGCACGCATAAATCTGTTGGCTTTTGATTTTTTGTAATACTCTCTTTGGCGGCGATATATTGTTCCATGGTATGATGTCGGTTCAAATGATCCGGCGTAATATTTAAAATCGCCGTCACTTCCGGCGCAAACGTATGAATCGTCTCTAACTGAAAGCTACTGATTTCAGCCGCCGTCACCGTCTCATCTGTCGTATCTGCAGCCACGCTCGTATACGGGATTCCGATATTTCCTACGACCCTGACATCCGGATAATGTTCTTTTAAAATCTCACCCAGCAGCGCCGTTGTCGTCGTTTTTCCGTTGGTTCCCGTTATGGCGAGCAACCTGCCCTTTGCAAAAGCATATGCAAGTTCGATTTCTCCCCATACGGTTGCTCCCATCTGTTTCATAGCCAAAACCATCGGAAGATCCGTCGGAATTCCGGGACTTAACACCAGAATATCCGTCTGTTTCATTTCCTCTTCCGGCAATGTGCCCAGAAGGATCTCAATTCCCTTTAATTCCGGATGTTTTTCATAAAACAAGGCAGCATCCAGCGCTTCGTTTCCGTCATAGAGCCTGACTGAAAATCCTTTTTCCACCAGCAGTTTTGCAGCTGCAACGCCGCTTTTTCCGGTTCCCGCCACAAGATATCTCTTCTTATTGTCAATCATTTACATCACCCTCCTACAATGCCATAAGCGCCGTCAGACAAAGCAGCGCCGTCACAATGGAAAACACAGCCACGACTCTTGTTTCCGACCAGCCGCACAGCTCAAAGTGATGATGAATCGGCGCCATACGGAAAAACCGCCTGCCATGGGTCGCCTTAAAATATCCCACCTGGATTACAACGGAGATCACTTCCACCATATAAATAAATCCTACGATCGGCAAAAACAACGGCATCTGCAGCATATACGCAGCTGCGGCAACAAAGCCGCCCAGCGCCAGAGAACCGGTATCCCCCATAAATACTTTTGCGGGATAGACGTTAAACAAAAGAAATCCCAAAAGTGCGCCCACGACAGCACAGGTCACCGGCTCGATGCCGCTCTGTGCGCCTACCGCCACTACGCTGAAAAACGTGGCTACCAGTATGGTCACGCTCGAAGCGAGTCCGTCTAAACCGTCGGTAAAATTCACACCGTTTACCGTGCCGATTACGACAAAAAACATCAGCGGAACGGCTCCCGCTCCCAAATCCAGATACCGGTCCTTCAAAAACGGAATTTTCATCAAAAGAGAAATATCCGTATAATTTAAAAGATAATAGGCAAAAATTCCGGTCACTGCAATCTGCAGCAGCATTTTCTGCCATGCCAGCAGACCGTCCGAACGCCTGAGCACAACTTTTAAATAATCGTCTAAAAATCCGATCACGCCAAATCCTGCCGTCAAAAACAAAATCGGAATCACTTTCGGATAATCCTTAAGAAACAGCAGGCTGGTGAGCAGTACGCCCGCTAATATAATCAGTCCTCCCATCGTCGGCGTCCCGGTCTTTTTTAAATGGGATTTTAACTCCTCCCGCTCTGTCTGGCCTACTTTTAATTTCCTTAAAAACGGAATCACAACCGGTCCCAACAATGCGCTGATTGCAAATGCAATCAAAACAGGCGCTGCTACATGATATACCATAACTTTTACCTCTTTTCCGTACTTTTTCTTCTGACTTTTCAGTATACGTTATTATAAGCTATTCTGCAAGTTCTGATTCCGCAGCCGCTTTCTCGTCGACTGGTATCCCCAGGTACGGAAGAATATTCTCAAAAATTTCCCTTGCCACAGGAGCCGCGATTGTTCCGCCGTAGTATATCCCCTGCGGATTATTAATAATGACCAATACGATCACCTGCGGATTTTCTACCGGAGCAAATCCCAGAAAAGAGGAAATATATTTATTGGCGCTTCTGGGCAGCGTCTGCGATGTCGCCGTTTTTCCGCCGATGGAATATCCGGCAATTTTTGCATTTTTCCCTCCGCCCTCCGCTACCACCTGTTCCAGCAGATATCGTACCGTATCCGAAGTTTCTTTACTGACGATCTGGTTCTTTCCGCCGTAGGAAAAGCGTTTGACGACGGTACCGTCATCCTTCTGCACAGAAACGCCAAAGTGCGGAATTATCCGGTTTCCGCCGTTGATAATAGAAGAAACGGTAGTCAAAAGCTGTACCGGCGTGATCTGGAACGACTGCCCAAACGACATCGTCGCCAGCTCCACAAGCCCGATATTTTCCTTTGCATGCATGATAGTCGCCGCTTCTCCAGGCAGGTCGATCCCTGTCTTTTTCAGCAAACCCAAGCTGCCGAAATAATCATAAAACCGTTCCGGCCCCACACGCAGCCCCACGTCGATAAACACAGGATTGCAGGAGTTCATGATGCCGTGGGTAAAATCCTCCGCACCGTGTCCCGTCCGTTTATGACAGTGAATCCGCCGGTCTTCCACGGTAATATATCCCGGACAGAAAAACTGATCGGAAAGGCTGACAACCTTCTCTTCCAGCGCCGCCGTTGTCGTAATGATCTTAAAGGTAGATCCCGGCTCATAGGTATCGTTGATGCACTGATTTCTCCACATGCCGTTCAGAAGATTCTGCTTTTCTTCTTCCGACACATTGCCGGCATCATAATTTAATGTAAACGGATCGTTCAAGTTAAATTCCGGAACATTGACCATTGCCATCAATTCTCCGTTGGAAGGGTTCATAACCATAATCGATACGCTGTCCGCCTGCTTTTGCTCAAGCGCTTTCTGCGCTGCCTGCTGCGCATACATCTGTATATTATAATCCAGGCTGATCTGAAGGTGGTTTCCGTCCACGGGGTCTAATCTGGATTCTCCCGCATTTTCTATTTCTACGCCTCTGGCATCGGTCAATGTCAGGATCTTTCCGTTGGTTCCCTGCAGATATGCATCGTATTTTACTTCAAGCCCGATAATGCCCTGATTGTCTCCTCCCGTAAACCCCAATACCTTGGAAGCTAACGTATCATACGGATAATACCGTTTATAATCCTCATCCACTTTTACTCCGGCAAGCCCGTAGGCACGGATACGCTCTCCCGTCTCTTTCTCTACATTCGACTTGATCCGCTCAATGGAACTCACTTTTTCTACCCTTGCACGTACTTTTTCTTCGGAAATTCCAAGCTCTTTTGTCAAAGCGGCAATCACCGCCTCCGGGTCTTCTATTTGATTATGAATCACGGAAATCGTACAGACCGTCTTATTTGCAGCCAGAACCACTCCGTTTGCATCCAGAATCTTTCCCCGTGCGGCTTTAATATCCCGTTCCCGTTCATGCAGATCTTCCGCCTTTTTTCCGTAGTATTCGGAACAAAATATCATAAGATAGACAAGCCGTCCCATCAAAACCAACATGGCAAACAGGATTCCCACAAATATGTACATGGATTTCTTCCTGTTAAAAGTTTTATATCGAAACATTGGCAAAGCCCCAAAATATAACCTCTCTATTATCTTATTACTGTTTTTCCAAGGTTATGCTTGCCGTCTGTCCCGGGGTTATTCCTCAAATACGTCCGACGGTGCCTCTTCTGCCGGTTGTTCCCCATCGCCGCCGCCACCGCCGTCTTCGTCAGGTTCCGGCTTCAGCTCTTCATCCGGATAAAAATTCAGATAGGGAAGGATTTCTTCTAAAATTTCTTTTGTCACGCCCTGCGCATAATTGCTGTGCGCCTGTTCTTTTACATTCGGAGTATCGATCACTACATAAATGACAAGCTGCGGATCTTCCTGAGGCAAATATCCGATAAAAGAAACGAGATATTCCTTTTTATCCCTCGGCATTTTCTGCGCAGTCCCCGTTTTTCCGCCCATAGAATACCCGTTGACCTTTGCTTCTGTGCCCGTCCCTTCCGATACGGTTCTATACATATATGTTTTGATCAGCTCCGACGTTTCTTTGGAAACCGTCTCTTTCAACAATACGGGTTTAATCGTTTCCACCGTATTGCCCTTTGCATCCAAAATTTTCTTTACTACATGCGGCTGATAATACTCTCCTCCGTTAACCAGAGAAGAAAAAGCCGCCGCCACCTGGATCATCGTACAGTTAAAATTCTGCCCGAACGAATTCGTTGCAAGATCAAGCGCCGACATTCTCTCCGGCGTATACAAAAGTCCTGCTTCCTCTCCCGGCAGGTCAATTCCTGTTTTCCTGCCAAATCCGAAGATCTCCTGATACGCGCTGAAATTATCTTTTCCGATCACATACGACATCTGCATCAGAGCGTCGTTACACGAATCCATCAGAGATTTCTCCACCGTTTCCATCCCGTGTCCCGCACGGCTGACGCAATGTACGTCAACATCTCCGGCAAAAGTCTCTTTTCCGTCGCAGAGATACGTTTCGTTTCCGCTGAGCAGATCCTTTTCCATTCCGCACGCTACAGTGAGTGGTTTTACAGTCGAACCCGGTTCAAAAACGCTTGTTACGCAGAAATTTTCCCAAAGCCTGTTTAACAGGTTCATTTTCTCTTTGTCGCTTAACCCCTCCAGCTCTTCGGGCGTAAAATAATCCTCGATCTCTCTTGGCTGATTTAAATCAAATCCCGGGGAATCCGCCATCGCATATATTTCTCCGGTCTGCGGATTCATCACGATAGCGGCAGCGTTTTGATAGCCGTCTCCGGTAATATAGCCGTTCGTATGTTCCTGATTAAATTTTTCCAGTTTTTCTTCCACAACTCTCTGGATATGCATATCGATCGTAGATACGATCGTACTTCCGTCTCTTGCCGGTTTTACCGTTTTTTCAAAATTATTGTCTGCATTCAGATATCCGTACTCCCTGCCATTTAATCCGTTTAACGTGCTGTCATAATATTTTTCAAGGCCAAGCGTGCCTACGTTTCCTCCGGATACAAAGCCGATCAAAGACGCCGCCAGAGAATGATATGGATAGCTGCGGACATATTCTTTTTCAAACCACAGCGCATCTTTACAGATATTCGGATATTTTTTCGTATCTTCGGTCATTTCTACATACGGCTGTATCGTTTCATAGGGAAGTTTTTTCAGCAGCACAACGTACTGTCCTTTCGGGTTTTCATCCATTTCCCTCTGCAGCTGTTCTTCCTTGATTTCGGGAAAACAGGATACGATCGCAGCAATGGTTGCCTGTATCACTTTTTTCTCCTGCTGTTTTAAAACTTTACAGTCAAATACCACATTATACACGTCTACGCTGGTTGCAAGGACCGTTCCTTTCGAATCTACGATATCTCCGCGCTGATACGGGATGCTGCGGCTGTCGTATACCTGCTGTGCCAGTACGATTTTTTCATACCTGCCGCCGCTGGTATATTCAATATACATCAGCCGTCCGATCAGCGCCGTTAAAATGCCGGTGATGAAAAGAAACATGATAATCAGTTTCTTCTGCATCCTCTTTAAGAATTTTTTCAGAGTCCTTCGTTTTCTGCGCACGGTCATCCCTCTGTTCTTTCCCTATTTCTCCGGAATCTCCGAATACTGGTCCATAAAATCGCTGTCTTCTATACTGTAGTAGAAGATCTGCCCCGGCGACGCATATTTCATCCCCAGCGCCAGAGCCTGTTCTTTTACCGCATCCAGATCCGTCGATAAATCGATTCTCTTTTTTGCCGCGTCATTTTCCGCTTTTAAATTTATAATCTGACTCTCCAGTTTTGATATGGTCTTTGTTCTGTTTACGATATCCGACTGCAGCTTGATATAAGCAACGCATACGCCGCTGATCAAAAGAACTGCCATCGCACAGAAAAACACCGTTCCGAGATTCATGCTCATGGCGCGTTCCTGATTTCGTTTTGCTGCCCGGCGGTGTCGTCTCCTGATCTGATCCTGTTCTTTTTGCAGCTGGCGCTGTCTTCTCTCTTCCGGCTCCCCCTCCAGACGGCGGACTGTATTGCCGTCTACGTAATAATTTGTTTTCAATCCGCTGTTTCTATTATAATGAGCCGATCTTTTCTGCATTCTGAGTCTCTCCTTTTTACTGCTCTTTCATTTCCTTTCAAACACCCGAAGCTTTGCGCTTTTGGCTCTTTTGTTTCCTGCCAGTTCTTCTTGTGACGGCAAAACGGGCTTTCGGGTAACGCATCGTCCCCTCGGCTCCTTACCGCAGACGCAAACCGGAAATTCCCGCGGACAGGTACATGGATGTTCCTCTTTTCTAAAATGGCCCTTTACGATACGATCCTCTAAAGAATGGAACGTAATGATGCACAGCCTGCCGCCCGGATGCAGTAAATCCGTGACATCCGAAAGAAACTCCTCCAATACATCCAGCTCATGATTTAATTCAATACGAATCGCCTGAAACGTACGCTTCGCCGGATGGCCTCCTAAGGCCTGCATTTTCATCGGAATTGCGCCCCGGATGATTTCCGTCAGTTCTCCCGCCGTCTGTATACGTTTTTTCTGGCGTGCTCTTACTATATGTTTCGCTATGTTTTTTGCAAAGCGGTCTTCTCCATACTCGCGGATCATGCGAAACAGATCCGCTTCACAATACGTATTTACAATATCTTCTGCTGTAAGTTCTCCCCTCTGGTCCATACGCATGTCCAAAGGCGCGTGTTCTTCCCTGTAGGTAAATCCTCTTTCCGGTACGTCCAGCTGGTACGAGGATACGCCTAGATCCAGTAAAATCCCGTCCGCTTTTTCTATCCCGAATTCTTTCAGTACCTCTCTCATACGGCAATAATTGCTGCGGACCAGCGTCACTTGATCCTGATACGCCAAAAGTCTCTCTTTCGCCGCCAAAAGGGCGTCTGCATCCTGGTCGATTCCAATGAGCCTGCCGCCGCCGGTCAATCGTTTTACGATTTCACCCGCATGCCCCGCTCCGCCCAGGGTTCCGTCTACATATACTCCGTCCGGCTTTATATTCAGATATTCAATTACCTCATCCAGCAGCACGGATGTATGACGAAATTCCATAATTTACCCCTCTGTCTAAATGCTAAGTCCCAACTCTGCCATATGTTCTGCAATTTCATCCATATCGTCATAAGTATTGGCATCCTGCCAGCGCTGCCTGCTCCAGATTTCAATTCTGGACAACACGCCCACCAATACAACCTCTTTCTGTAAATCTGCAAATTCCCGCAGTATCTGCGGAAGCAGGATCCTTCCCTGCTTGTCCACTTCACAGCTTGCGGCTCCCGCAAAAAAGAAACGGGAAAATTTTCTTGCATCTTTTGTCGTCAGCGGAATATTGCGGAATTTTTCTTCGATATTCGTCCATTCTTCATTCGGGTACACAAAAAGACATCCATCCAGTCCTTTCGTTACTACAAACTCGCTGCCTAACGATTCCCGGAATCTGGATGGGACAATCAATCTGCCCTTGGCGTCAATTGTATGGTTGTATTCTCCCATGAACATAACGAACACCTTCTTTAGAAACGATTCAGGGAGCTTAATCCACTTTAAACCATTTCCTTCCACTTTCCTCCACCATGTAACCTATTCTATCTTACTTGGTATAAAAAAGCAATGAAAAGAATAAAAAAAATGTTACCGGTCATTTTCATGGCCAATAACATTTTCTTTCTTTTTCTTTAATCTGTTTGATATACTGCCGGAATCTCTAATTCTATGTATTCTTCAATTAATCGATCCAGCTTATGATTTGCCCTGATAAACGCTTCGTCATTTATTCCATGCTCAATCATTGCGTTTACCAGGCTTCTCTGACGTTCAATAGCCTCCTGCAATTTTATCATCTCTCTCATCATCATCGTTCACCATACTATCCTTAAAAGACATTTTTCTCACAACTATCCCTGTACTGTACTACATTTTTACATAATCTAATTCTAATAGACATTTTACCCTGATATGCCACAAAAATCAAATATTATCCATTGCCAATTTCTTGCATAATTCGACAGAAACAGCCGCTTTTCCCCACAAAAAAAGCGATTTTTGTCTCCTTTTTCCGACTGCGTGATTTTCTGTACAGCACGCGCACGGATGCGCCGTTTTAATATCTCCTGCCTTTTCATGGATTTCCCACAAAATCCGACAAAATTTTGCGGGAAATCCCATCCGCAGTCCGGCAAAATAACAAATCTCGCGTATTTTTTTCCGACAGCGTTTTTTATTTACTCGTTAAAGTAAATTTCTGCTACTTACAGCAAAATGTCATACATTCCGTATCATGGCATTTACATGCCGTACTTCCGCCGATTCCGATATGGTCTGCGGCACATTTACAGTCCTCGTTGTGTACGCAGTTACATGCTTTACAGTCTACGTCAATCGTACGGCTCGGCTGCTGCGTCCGGTTCCTTGCCGTATCTCCTTTTCTTTCCCGAAAGCTTGCACAGCAGGTTCCGCCTGCATGATCCGCTTCCCTTCCGTCTACCATAATGTCTCCCTTGCAGCAGCATTTGTCTTCGTTGTAATAACAGTTTGTTGCCGAACATTCCAATCTTGTCATTGTATCCGCTCCTTTCCTGCGTTTGATTCCGCTCCTTTCGGATGCTTGAAAACGTTAAAAACCCGGTCAGAAATAAATCTGACCGGGTTTAGTATTTGACGTTTGAAAAAAAATATTCTTTGATTATTTTTCCACTGAAACTTCTTCTTTTCGAATTTCTTTCGTATCGATTTCCCGCTTGAGCGCCGTAATAAAATCAGCCAGAGACTTACTTCCCTCGTCTCCCGCAAAGCGGCTCCTGACGGAAACCGTGCCCTCTTCTTCTTCCTTCTGTCCCACAACCAGCATATACGGAAGTTTATCCAGCCTCGCTTCACGGATTTTAAATCCGATTTTTTCGGAACGATTGTCTGCCGTTGCGTCGATTCCGTTTTTTGCCAGTTCTTTGCGGACGGATTCGGCGTATGCTTCATATTTTTCCGAAATCGGAAGTACACGCACCTGCTCCGGGCACAGCCAGGTCGGAAACTTACCGGCATACTTTTCGATCAGCCATGCAAGCGTCCGTTCATAACAGCCCAGAGAGGTCCGGTGAATAATGCAGGGACGCACTTTGTCTCCGTTGGCGTCGATATAGTACATGTCAAACTGTTCCGCAAGCAGCGCATCCCACTGGACCGTAATCATGGTATCGTCTTTGCCGTATACGTTGCGGGCATTGATATCTACCTTCGGTCCATAAAATGCGGCTTCTCCCACATCTTCCACAAATGTAATATCCAGCTCGTTTAACACGTTCCGCATATGCTGCTGCGTCTCTTCCCAGACCGCTGGTTCACCGATATATTTTTCCCGGTTGTCCGGATCCCATTTGGATAAATGGTATGTCACATCCTCTTCCACGCCGAGCGTCTGCAGACAATGTTTTGCAAGCGCCAGACAGCCTTTAAACTCTTCGACCATCTGATCCGGACGAACGATCAGATGTCCTTCTGAAATCGTAAACTGGCGCACACGTGTCAGCCCGTGCATTTCGCCGGAATCTTCGCTCCGAAACAGCGTAGAAGTCTCGCCCATTCGATACGGCAGATCGCGGTACGAATGCTGTTCGTTTTTATAAACATAATACTGGAACGGACAGGTCATCGGGCGAAGCGCAAACACTTCTTTTTCCGTTTCTTCATCGCCCAGGACAAACATTCCTTCTTTATAATGATCCCAGTGTCCGGAAATTTTATACAGGTCGGATTTTGCCATCAAAGGCGTTCTGGTACGCACATAGCCCCACTCTTTCTCTTCCAGGTCCTCGATCCACCGCTGGAGTTTCATGATCATTTTCGTTCCTTTCGGCGTAAAAAGCGGCAGTCCCTGTCCGATCACGTCTACCGTGGTAAATAATCCCATTTCACGTCCCAGCCGGTTATGGTCTCTGCGTTTGGCGTCTTCTAATTTTTCCAGATGTTCTTTTAATTCGTCTTTTTTTTGGAACGCCGTTCCGTAAATTCGCTGCAGGCGCGCCCGATTGGAATCTCCCCGCCAATATGCCATGGATGAAGAAATTAATTTGTATGCCTTGATGCCTTTCGTACTCATCAGATGCGGTCCTGCGCACAGATCCACAAACCCACCCTGGTCATAAAATGATATTACCGCATCCTCCGGCAGTTCTTCGATCAGCTCCACTTTAAACGGCTCGTCTTTTTCTTGCATAAACCGAATCGCTTCTTCTTTCGGAAGCGTAAATCTTGTGATCTCATGTCCCTCTTTGATTATTTTTTTCATTTCTGCTTCAATATGGTCCAGATCTTCTCTGGAAAACGGTTTTGCATCGAAGTCGTAATAGAAACCGTCCACAATTGCCGGCCCGATCGTCACTTTTGCATCCGGAAACAGCCGTTTCACCGCTTCCGCTAAAATATGCGCCGTCGTATGACGGATGACTTTTAATCCCTCCGGATCGTTTGCCGTAATAATATTTAAATCCGCATCCTCTGTTACTTTCGTCCGCAGATCTACGATTTTCCCGTTTAACTCGCCGGCGCACGCCGCCCTGGCAAGACCATCGCTAATATCTTTTGCAATCTCATACACAGATTTTTCTTCGCCGTACTCTTTGACCGAGCCGTCTTTTAATGTAATTTTCATATGAATGTTTCCTCCTTTTTCATCAAACGCATCCGCGCATAAAAAAATCCCCGATACAAATTCATGTATCAGGGACGATAAATTACCGTGGTTCCACCCAGTTTCCATTTCCCGCGCAGGGAAATGCTCATTGGACGATAACGGGGTCACCGGACCGGATTAGGGCCGCTTCGAGGTGGTCTTGGGCCGCTTCCTGTAAAGATGCTCTCAGCACGATTCTAAACGTTTCCGTTTTAGAAAAGGCATCTCTCTCTGCTGCATTCCGGCGGCTTACTCTTCTCGTCTGCGCGTTGCTTTTTTTATTTTTCTTAATCATATGACACTTTTGCGCATATGTAAAGAGTTTTTTTCGTTTCTGTCTTTTTATCTTCCGCAGCAATGCTTGTACTTTTTGCCGCTGCCGCAGGGACACGGTTCGTTTCGTCCCACTTTTTTACCAACAATTACCGTACCGGATTTCTTCTGCTCCAGATAGAGCGCTTTTTTGGTATCCGGATCGAAGATCTCGTCCCACATCGGCAGTTCATACAGCCAGTCTGCCTTGGCGTCTACCATATTTTTATATAATTTCTCTTTGTCAAACGCAAGGCTTACCCTGGTATCTTCTTCCATTGTCTCAATCGGGTTTGGCGTAATCAGGCTGTCGTTGATTCCATCCAGAAAACCTGTCATATCCAGGATGCTGATCTCGTATTTTTCGGCAAGCTCTTTTACGGTCCCTTCTACTTTTTCATCCGGATTTACCAGCAGTTTTTCATATACGCTTTTTTCTACAAGAAAATACCTCTGCCAGAATCTCTGCAATTCCTGTTTATTTGTCTTTTCATTATAGGCAATTTTCTGCCAGCTCTCTAATAATGCCATATGTTTGCTCCTTCTTTGTAAAACACAAAATGATTTTTTATTATAACAGATTTCTTTTCATCTTTCAATCATTCCCATCAAATATTTTTTTCAGATTTTTTGTATATCTTTTTTGATTTTGTATCATACTATAATTGTTCCCGAAGAGATGAATCCCCCACCCACTCTTCGGGCAACACTACCAAAGATGCAAGAATACTTATCCTCCCCTAAGAAAAGCCCCGAAATCTGCAGGCACTGCAGGTTTTGGGGCTTTTCACGCCATATCCTCTCCATCCTATATCCCAATCATTTTCCGGAAATATCTATTGTTCCAGCAGCTCTTGCAACAGCTTTTTCACAAGAGTCGGATCTGCCTTCCCTTTCATTGCTTTCATCGTCTGTCCTACCAAAAATCCGATGGCTTTTACTTTCCCGTTCTTATAGTCCTGTACGGATTTCGGGTGTTCCGACACCACCTGTAAAGCCATATGCAGCAGCGCATCCGCATCGTGCACGGTTTTTAACCCGTTCTCTTCTACATAGGAAACCGGATCGATATCGGAATCAAACATATGCTCAAACACTTCTTTTGCCACCGTACTGTTGATCTCGCCCGCATCCGCCAGATCGATCAGTTTTGCCAGATGTTCCGGTGAAAATGCAAGATCCTCCGCCTCTAACCCTCTCTCCTTTAACAGCCGCATCGTCTCTCCCATCAGCCAGTTGGACACTTTTTTGGGTTTGCCGCTGATGAAAACAGCCGCTTCAAAGAAATCCGCCAGCTTTTTGGTTCCGGTTAAAATTTTTGCATCATAAAGCGGCAGCCCGAATTCGCGCTGGTAACGCGCCAGCTTTTCCGTCCGAAATTCCGGCTGGCGGCTTTTGATTTCCGCAATCTGCGCATCGCTGATATGAAGCGGCACAAGATCCGGATCCGGAAAATAGCGGTAGTCTTTTGCATCCTCCTTGGAACGCATGGGATAGGATTCTCCTTTTGCGTCATCCCACCGCCTGGTCTCCTGGATCACCGGTTTCCCGGCTTCTATCAAATCGATCTGGCGGTTTGTTTCATGTTCGACTGCCCTTGCGATGGCTTTTAGAGAATTCAAATTTTTCATCTCCGTCCGTGTGCCAAGCTCTTGTTCCCCCGCTTTGCGGACGGACAGATTGACATCGGCACGCATGGAACCTTCCTGCAGCTTACAGTCGGATGCACCGAGATACTGAATCATCAGCCGCAGTTTATCCAGATAAGCGGCCGCTTCCTGCGCAGAACGCATATCCGGTTCGGAAACGATTTCGATCAATGGCACGCCGGAACGATTAAAATCCACAACCGAACAGCCGCCCCATTCGTCGTGCACCAGTTTTCCCGCATCTTCTTCCATATGAATTTCATGGATTCCGATCTCTTTTCTGCCGCCTTCTTCCGTTTCGATTTCGATTTTCCCGCTGCGGCAGATCGGCTGATATAACTGAGATATCTGGTAATTCTGCGGGTTATCCGGATAAAAATAATTTTTCCGGTCGAATTTGCAGTCTTTTGTCACTTCACAGCCCACCGCGATCCCGACGGCAACTGCATAGTCCACGACTTGTTTATTTAACACCGGAAGGGAGCCCGGCATTCCGGTACAGACCGGACAGGTGTGCGTATTGGGCGCGCCGCCGAACGCCGTAGAGCAGCCGCAGAAAATTTTTGTCTTTGTCGCCAGTTCTACATGGACTTCCAGGCCAATCACTGTTTCATACTGCGTGCTCATCGTTTTGCCTCCTCTTCCAAAGTGATCTCCCCCAACGCTGCGGGGCTGCGCCGGTACTCCCTTGTCTGCTCAAACGCATATGCCGCGCGAAGGATCGTTTTCTCCTGAAAACAGTTGCCGATCATCTGCAGCCCAATGGGAAGACCGCTTTTTGTCATCCCGCAGGGAACCGATATGGCGGTAAGCCCGGCAAGATTGACGGAAATCGTATAAATATCACCCAGATACATCTTCATCGGATCGTTTAAACTGCATCCCAATCCGGGCGCCGCCGCAGGCGCCGCAGGTCCTAAAATTACATCGTACCTAGAAAATGCCCTGTCAAACTCCTGTTTGATCAGCGCCTTGGTACGCAGCGCTTTCAGATAATACGCGTCGTAATATCCGGCGCTTAAGACAAACGATCCCAGCATAATCCGGCGCTTCACTTCCGTGCCGAATCCCTCGGAACGGCTTTTTTTATACATCTCATGAAGCCCTTCATAGGTTTCGGTACGGTAACCGTATTTAACCCCGTCAAACCGTGCAAGATTGGAACTCGCCTCGGCGCAGGCAATCACATAGTAAGCAGGAATGGCGTACCTGACCAGATCAAGGTCAAATTCTTCCACCCAGGCGCCCTGTTCTTCCAATGTCTTCGCCGCAGCCAAAACGGCGTCTTTTACCTCGGCATCCAGTCCGTCTCCGATATAATCCCGCGGAATCCCGATCTTCATACCCCGCACATCCCCCGTCAGGGCAGACGTAAAATCCGTCTCTGTTCGTCTGACAGACGTGGAGTCTTTTGGATCGTAAGAAGTAATGGCTTCCAAAACAAACGCACAGTCCGTAACGTCTTTTGCAATCGGTCCGATCTGGTCCAGGGAAGATCCATATGCAATCAGCCCATAGCGCGACACGGTTCCGTACGTCGGTTTGATTCCCGTTACGCCGCAGAACGCGCTTGGCTGGCGGATCGATCCGCCGGTATCGGATCCCAGCGCATACGCGCATTCTTCCGCCGCTACCGCAGCACAGGAACCGCCGGAAGAACCGCCGGGTACGCAGCCTAAATCCCAGGGATTTCTGGTAACCCCAAAATACGACGTTTCCGTCGTGCTCCCCATGGCAAATTCATCCATATTCGTTTTTCCCAATACCACGGCGCCCGCCCGCTCTAAATTTTTTACGGCTTCTGCCGTATACGACGGAACGAAATGCTCCAGCATTTTGGAACCGCAGGTCGTTCGTATGCCTTTCGTACACAGATTGTCTTTGACTGCAACCGGCACTCCGGCAAGCGGTCCCTGTAAGCTGCCGTCTGCAATGGCTTTCTGTACTTCTTCTGCGCGCGCGAAAGCACGCGCTTCCTCCACGGTGACAAAACCGCGGATCAGAGGTTCTTTTTCCCGTATGGCGCACAGCGCGTCTGTGACGGCTTCTCTAACCGACACTTCTCCCGCCTTTATTTTTCTGCCAAGTGCTGCGGCAGTGAAACGTGTAAGACTCATCGCATCTCCCTTCTATCCGATCGTTTTGGGAACGATAAACCCGGATTCATTTCTCTCAGGCGCATTCGAAAGCGCATCCTTACTGCCGTCCCCGTTTGTCACCACATCTTCCCGGAAGACATTGTTCACCGCAAAAACATGAGACATCGGCAGTATGTCGGAAGTATCCAGCTCGTTTAATTGATCGATATAATCCAGCATTTCGCACAAGTCTGTTCTGGCGCTCTCACGCTCTTCTTTTGTCAATGCAAGCTTCGCCAAAATACTCACATACTCCATTGTCTCATCTGAAATCCTCTCTGCCATAGGTATCCTCCTCTCTGTCCGTTCCGAATGTTAATATGGGCTTCCCTGTATCCGCCGTCCTAACGGCAGCCGTCTCCCGGATGCTCGTCCTCAAAATCAAAGACAAACCGTTCATACGCATTGATCACATGCGTATCCAGATACTTATCGTACCGTTTATGGTTTCTTCCGTACGACAGATGCACATGCCCATGCAGGAAAAATTTCGGCCGGTATTTCTGAATCAGTTTCAAAAATACCGAAAATCCCTGATGCGGAAGATCCCTTCCGTCATTCAGCTGAAACGCGGGCGCGTGGGTAACCAAAATGTCAAACCCGCGGTGGCGGAGCAAACGCAGATGCAGCTTTGCCACCCTCTGTTTCATCTGCCACTCCGTAAACTGGTACGGTCCCTTATTATAACGCATAGATCCGCCCAGCCCCAAAATCCGGACACCGTTATGGACATAAATCTTATCGTCGATACAAATACAGCCGTCCGGCGGAATCTTCTGATATACCTTATCATGATTTCCATGTACATATAACACCGGCACACAAGAAAATGTCGCCAGAAAGGAAAGATAATACGGGTCAAGATCCCCGCACGAAATAATCAGGTCAATGCCTTCCAGTTTACTTTTATCAAAATATTCCCAAAGATATTTGGATTCCTCATCTCCGATTGCCAGTATCCTCATCTGTACGCTGCACTCCCGCTTTCCTTTTTCTTCACTCCCTGCTGCTTGATTACCGGCGTCGCCTGTTCCTTTAACTCTTCCTTCGCAGGAATCGTGCCGATTACGTTTTCCGCCAGCCAGTCCATTGTCATAATTTCTTCCGGTGAAAGGCTGCCCTCCGGATCGCTTACTACAACTCCCGTCTGAGAATATAAGATACCGGAAAACGGATTAAACAACTCTGAACTGATCGTGCCCTTTAACAGATCGACCATGCGTTTCGTTCCGATGGGCAGATATTTGGAACAGATCACATCAACGACGCCTTCCGACATCCCCCACCAGTAGTTGATCGCTTTGGTAGCGGAAGGATTATCATCGTATTTCCACGTTCCCTCAAGAATTGCCCATATCATCTCTTCATAGAATTTTCCCCAGTGCCACAACGGCATCGCAAGATTCCTCGGACGCCCTTCTTCCATATGGTAGATGCCGAAAAACCGGGACGCTTCCTCCGGAATCACCATATCCCTGCCGGATACGCAGGCAGATCCGTTTTCTTTGATCTTTTCTGCAATATCGGCTTCTTTTTTGGTCGACCATTCCAGGTAGACTTTGGCACGGGGATTGATCATTTTTGCCCCCAACGCAAATGCGTTAATATTGGCGATCGAACCGTAAATCGGATAGTCGGCAATATACGTCAGGCGGTTGTTTTCCGCCATTGCGCCGGCAATCGCTCCCATCAAAAACTTTACCTCATGCATTCTGGAGTAATACGTCCGGATATAACGATGCGATGTATTTAAAGAACAATTTACAATCTGGACCTTCGGGTTGGCAATTGCCGCTTTTACGCTTGCCTGAACAAACGGAGGCGTCGTTGTAAAAATCAAGCTGCAACCCTCATCGATCGCATCTTTCAGCAACGAATCAATATTCTCCTGCGTACCGTTTTCATAACAGACCGTATGCACTTCTTCCGGCAGTCTTTGATCCAGATGCAGCCTTCCCAGCTCATGCGCATATGTCCAGGCAGAAGTGCCCGGCGTTTTCTCATAGATAAATGCAATTTTTAATTTTCTGGTTCCCAGGTGCAGTAAATTCAACAGAGGTTTCTTCTTCTGATTCGGCTTCATCTTCAGATCAATCTCCTGCTCCTGCTCCAGCAGCTTAAATTCTTCCCAGCTTTTTGCGATTAATTCCTTGAGTTCATTTGTCGTTTTTTCGCCTGCTTCCTCATATCCATACAAAGAAATAAACGAAAGAAACGCATCCCCCGGCGTAATCTTTAACTTCTTTCCCCCGTTTGCCTGATATTCCGCGCAAAACCTCGTGTAAACGGAACTGAATTTTAACAGATCTTCTTTTTCCCACGCTTCTTTCGGTTCTTTTCCGACCGCCTCCTGCAGTTTCTCAAAACTGCCGGTTTGAGAAAACCAGATATAATTGATCGGCGCAGCCTGATAAAAATCCAGAAATTCATAATAGATCTTATTTTCTTTTTCTTCCGTGCGCTTTGGTATAATACGGATCACGTTGCCCGGAATGGAAACCGCCCCAAAATACTTCATCACGCTGACCCGTTTGTTTCCCTCTTCCACATAAAATTTATTCATATATTCATAAGCCTTGATCGGATCGCGGATGCCTTCCTCCACATGGCTTGTGCTAAGCTCCGCCCATTTAACGGCAAATTCTGTTGTCTCCCGCAGAATCGGCATAAAATTTCCGGAAAAAGAACTGCTCCTTCCAACGGTTTTTGTTCCTGCAATTTGTTCAATCGGAATCTGAACGAGGCCAATCGACTCTTCCGAATAGGAACCTTTCTCCGGCATAATATCGTCTAACACCATCAGCGTCGGCTTCTCACCTCTTAACATCCGCGTCTGGTAATCTTTTTTTCCAAGTTTAAACGCTTTTGCATAATCCTCTTTTCCCATAATCTCCTCCATTCTTTGTACTTTTTAACGTATGTGAAAATGGCTGCATTTATTATAACCGATGTTGCCCTGCAAGCACAAGTGGGTGCGTTCTCATCCATTTGAAATTATCCTGCTGCCAGATACTCCATAAAAAGTAACCGGATTAAAATTTTCTGCACAAAGAAAACCGCCGGAGGCAGCCGGCGGTTCTATCGTCATTCGTGTTATGTTATCCTTTGGACCGGATCGTAGAAAACAAATCCATCATTCCGTCATACAGCAGCGGAACGGAAGGCTTTGCAGATTCTGTATCCGGCAGCAAAGACTGTTCGCCCCGCACGCCTTCTGTCAGAAAACTATGCAGGCGCACGCTGCTTTCGTATTGCTGCCTGATATACTCCTGCTGTGCGGCTTTTTCCCTGCTCTGTTCTCTTTTCTGAGCCAAAACCGCCTGCTCTTTGAGGTATTTTTTCATCCGCTTATGCCGCATACTCCACCAGGACTCTTCGTCATCCTTTTTTGTTTTCTTAGTGTCCGTCTTGGTAAATCCCTCTCCATGATGCTCTTCAATCGACGCCCCAAAATGTTCCGTGATGAACATGCCGGTGTTTCCTCCCCATCCGTAAAACGGATTTCTCACCGACCGGTCTTCTACAAAATACCCAAGAATCCAGGCTTCGTAATCCGGGTCCTGTTTCATCTGTTCCCAGCCCGCATCGGTTATGGAAATCATCGTCTGATCATTGACTCTGCTGGGGTCGCACGGAATCGTATCCAAAAGCGCATAAAAATACCGCTTATATTCCTCCATCGTCATATCTTCCGTAGATACGTCCTGCACGCCGTTTTTGCGCCGGATGGCCTCTCCGGCTTTCACCTGTTTTTCTACATGGGCAGCGTCTTCGGGATGTTTCGTTTTATATTCTTCCACCGGGCTCTTTGCCTTTTCTCTGTACTTTTTCACAAATTCACCGGTTGTGCCCGGCTCTACTTTCTCCTGGCCGCCGGATGTTTCCTCTTTTTTCGTTTTGCCGGCTGCCGAAGCTCCGTACATGTTCGATAAATAAGCTGCGCTGACTGCTCCCATAATACTCATAAAAATCCCTCCGTTTTAATCGAACGACTCGTTTCCTTCTAAGAGATATTTCGTCATGTATCCCGGATCACAACAGCAAAATGCTACAAACCGCTTCTTTTCTGCTACAAACAGACGCATAGAAAACTTATCCCGGCAGGTCCCCGGCTGCGCTGCCGACAAAACGGTTCTGCCCGCAGGACAATTACTCTTACATCCCATACTTCTTTAGATCCACCCTGCCGTCTTTTACCTCTATCCCGTCTGCCTTCAGCAATTTCGCCTGTGCCCCTGCTCCGCCGAATGCAAATTCTCCCGACAGTTCTCCTTTTGCATTTACTACCCGGTAACAGGGGATCCCGTCGGGATCCGGATTTTTATGCAGTGCATTACCGACCGCCCTCGCCATTTTTTTATCTCCGGCAAGCTCTGCAATCTGACCGTAGGTTGCCACTTTTCCCCTTGGGATTTTCTGAACCGCCTCATAAATCCGTTTTGACGGGCTGGCAGTCACAAGGTCATAGCTTTCCGCAATCATCCGCTTAATTTCATGGTCCGGAACCGTACCGTCCAAAATAATCGTATTCCAGTGGTCTTTATTCTGATGCCATCCCGGAATCACCGAATCATAGGCATTCCGCCAAAAATCTCTCCACTCGGCGTCTACTTTTACATTTAAATTAATACATCCGTTTCTCTCATATGTCCACAAAAACGCTTTTTTGCTCCCCTGTACCCGGACAAGCTGCCAGTTATCATCGTGAAACGGAGCTTCCTGGTAAGCGCCCGGAAATGACAATCCGTACGCAATCGCTTCTTCTCTTGTCTTCAATGCGGTTCTCCCTCTTTTCTCATCGTTTCATATTCGTATCTCTTTTTTATCATACCAGAATCATAAACTTTTACAAGCGCTGCCGCTGCTGCAGATTCCAGTGTTTTAAAATAAAACCGACGCGGCAGCAGCCGAGAGTCCTTCCACACTAAAAAAGAAGCCGCTGCAATGCTACGGCTTCTTTTCTCTTACTCTTCTACTTTTTTGAAATACATCTGATACGCCTGATAATCTCCCATCTTAGAAGGAAGCGGAAGTCCGGCTTCCATCAGGGCGTCCGACGCATATACATTTCCGCTCGACTCCTCTTTGTACATGCATCCCGCTGCAAGCCCTTTCAATCTGACGTAATTGACGGTCATATTCCCGTGCACATGCAGCACGACCGCATTCACAAGCGCCTCTTTTTGATCTTCCGAAACAAACGCCCATGCGCCGATCTCCTGTACGGACGGATCGCTTAAGCGGTAGTATAGTCCGTTCTGAATCAAATTTTCATACCGCCGATACGTTCTCATCTGCTCCTTAAGTTCCTGTTTTTCTTCTTCGGAAAGCTGTTTGGGATCCAGCTCATAGCCAAACGTCCCTGCCATCGCAATCACGCCGCGGGTATGAAAGGGGGTAATTCGTCCCGTCTGGTGATTGGGCACGGCAGATACGTGAGACCCGACAGAAGAGACCGGATATCCGAAAGAAGTTCCATATTGAATCTTTACCCGGTCCAGGGCATCCGTATTATCGCTGCACCAAATCTGCGGAGAATAATAGAGCATTCCCGCATCAAACCTGCCGCCGCCGCCGCTGCATCCCTCTAAGAGAACGTTTGGATACCGCTGTACCAAGCGTTCCAGGAAATCATAAAGTCCCAGCACGTAGTCATAATATACTCTTCCCTGGTCTTTCGTTCCCTGAGAAAAACAGTCGGATAAGCTGCGGTTCATGTCAAATTTTATATATTCGATATTGCCCTGGTCTAACACCTGGCACAATTTCGTAAATACGTAATCTACGACTTCTTTTCTGGAAAAATCAAGTACAAGCTGGTTTCTCGCCCGTACGGGACCGCGTCCCGGTATGGCAAGCGCCCAGTCCGGATGTTCCCGAAACAGATTGCTGTCTTCGTTTACCGATTCCGGTTCAATCCAGATACCGAATTTTAAACCAAGCCGATTAATTTTTTCAATTAGAGAACCGAGCGGTTCTCCGAGTTTCTCCTCATTTACATACCAGTCGCCCAGTCCGCTGTTATCGTCGTCCCGCTTGCCAAACCAGCCGTCATCCAGCACAAGCATATCGATGCCAAGCTCGGCAGCATCCGCTGCAAGCTGGTAAATCGTTTCACCGTTAAAATGAAAATACGACGCTTCCCAGCTGTTTAAAAGAATCGGACGTGATCCCGTTTGAAACCTGCCCCGGCAAAGATGTTTCCGGAAGCAGGCGTGCAGATTCTGCGAGAGCTTACCGATCCCTTCTTTGCTGTAACTTAAGACAACTTCCGGAACAAAAAACGTCTCCCCCGCTTCCAGCGGATAGGAAAACAGCTCGTCGGAAAGCCCAAGCTGCATACGGGTCTGATTATACTGATCTTTCTCCACTTCGCCTTTAAAGCTTCCGCTGTATACAAACGACATGGCATAGCAGCTTCCCGTATCCTCCGTTGCTTCCCGCTCCGTCAGGATCATCATCGGGTTATACTGATGGCTCGACGTTCCTCTGCGGCTTTCAATCACCTGTGCGCCATGAGCCACCGGGCGTCTCTGGACATTGCGTTCCATCGCATGACGGCCGTAAAAACAGATCAGATCGTATGCTCCGCTCACGAAATCCAAACATGCCGCCTGCGCTTTTTTCAGATAAATTTTCTCCATACCGCCGTTTACAATGCGTGCGCTCCGTGTAATGATATTCAAATCGGAAAGCACGCCGTAAAGCAGCGTAATCCTCATATTGGTAACCGGATCTTCCAAATCGATTTCCAGTGTGTCGGCCTCCTCATTGCCGGCATACACCGCCGGAAGATGCGGCAATTCATATTTTCCTTTTAAAATGCGGTGGTCCCGATAACGAAAATCACATCCGTAGGAACCGTCTGCATTTTTAATCACGACCGCCGGGCTTCTGTAGTCTCCCGTCCCCTGACACGGCAATTCCTGGGGAAGGACGTCCATCGAATACGTACGGTCATTTCCGACGTCAAACGGGTTTCCGGAAAATCCACGATCTGCAAACTGCAGCAGATAATCCATATTCCCCTCTGTTTTTCTTCCGTAATACAAATGCAGTAAAAATCCGTATGCATCTACCTTCATCTGATAGGTTGCATCTTTTGTGTGCAACGTAAAAATTTTGTCTTGTTCTGTAAAAATAATACTCATTCTGTCCCTCCTGATATGCCCCGGACGCGCCGCCGCTTTACGGCGCGTCCAAAGCCACTTTTACTTTGCACCCAAACGCTTATTTCACCGCACCGTTTACCACACCGTTTAAGATCTGCTTCTGACAGACGATGTAGAAAATCAGAATCGGAAGCAATGCAAGCAGATAAGATGCAAATGCAAGATTGTAGTTTGTGCCAAACTGTGTCTGGAATGTCATCTGTGCAAGCGGCAGCGTGTTCATTCCGCTTCCCGACATAATAACAAGGGGCGTCATTACGTCATTCCATACGCTAAGCGCCGTAATGACCGCAACCGTTGCGTGCATCGGTTTCATAATCGGGAAAATAACTTTCCAAAATGTCCGAAACGTCGTTGCTCCGTCAATCCTTGCCGCTTCTTCCAGCGCCACCGGAATGTTGACCAGATAGCCGGAATACAGCATCAGATTCATCGGCATATAAAATACCACATAACAGAGGATGACGCCGACAACATTTGCAATGCCGAGCTTCGCCGTCTGTTTTACCAGAGGCATCATCAGGATCGCAAACGGTACGAACATACCGCTGACCACATACATATAAACCAGATTGTATTTTTTGTTTCTCGCTTTATTTCGTCCTACCGCATAGCCGATCATAGAATGCAGGACTACGGAAAGCACAACCGTAACCGCCGTAATCATAAGACTGTTAAATAACGACCGCCAGAAATCCGTCACGCGCATAGCCTCTTTAAAGTTTTCCAGGCTCCAGTGCCTGGGAAGTGAAAGGATTCCCGCAACGCTGTTTGTCATTTCCGTCGGCTGCTTAAACGCAATCACAATCGTCATATACAGCGGAAATACGATCGTAATCAGCCCGATCAGCAAAAGAACAGTCACCGGCCAATTGAATTTCTCTTTTACTTTGATTTCCTCTTTCATTATAACTGCTCCTCCTTTCTACCTGTGATTGTAAGCTGGGTCACAGAGAATACTACAATGATGATAAAGAACAGAACCGCATTGGCGCTCTGAAAACCGAATTGCCCACCCGACATACCGTTGTTATAGATCAAGTAGGAAATGGATTCCGTACTCTGTGCCGGACCGCCCTTTGTCAACGCCATGATCTGATCGAATACCATCAGAAAATTCTTTACGCAGAGTACCATGTTGATGCTGAAAAACGGTACGATCAGCGGAAACGTCAGATGACGGAACTGCGCCCACCCGGTTGCTCCGTCGATGGAACCCGCTTCGTAAACATCTTCCGGAACGGTCTGAAGACCGGATATGTAGATAATCGTGTTCATCGCAATCGCCTGCCATGCGCAGACGATCATAATGCCGACCCATGCCCATTTCGTACTGGCAAGGATACTTGTTCCCTCGCCGCCCATCATATCAATGACTGCCGGAACGATATAGGTAAAGAAATAGTTGAAAATATAACCTACAACCAATGCGCCCAGAATATTCGGTACAAAATACATGCCGCGCAGCGCGCTTTTAAATTTGATCTTGCTGTTTAATCCGATCGCAAGGATCAGACTGATCACATTTACCACAACCGTCGTCACAAGGGCAAGTTTGATCGTAAACCAGTAGGAATTGCCGACGCGTCCGTCCGTAAACAGATCGGCGTAATTGCGAAGGCCTACCCAGTCATAGGAGCCGTATCCTTTGAAATTCGTAAAGCTGTAAATAAAGCCCTGAATCAGCGGCAGCGTATTAAATGCAAAAAACAGAATCAGAATCGGTATTGTCATCAGGGCAAACGTCCGCTCTCTGTTATTCATTTTTTTCATAATCCTTCTCCTCCCCTTCTATTTATTTTCTGCGTTATACTCTTCTACTTTGCGGATGATGTCCCGGTTATATCTCAGCCAGTCTTTATCAAATTTGTTCAGAAAAGCATCTACATCCTGCTCGATCAGAAACGTCTGGATCTGTGCGTCCACCGCCATCTCGGAAGGATAGTAGTGATCCTGATAGTCCGTCATGTTTCCGGAAGCAATGTATTCTTTCATTCCGTCCAGATTCGGCGCCAGATTAAATTCCCCGTTCTTGCACGGTACCGCGTTCTGATCGTCCAGATATGCCTGGATATTTTCATCTTCCATCAGAAAGCGAATGACTTCGTAAGCAGCCTCTTTGTTTTCGCAGTCCTCGGTAACGGCAAACATCAAATCCACGCCGGAGTTTAAGGTATTTCCGTCTGCGCTGTCGCTTCCCGGTGTTACGAAAGAATCAATATCCATGTCCGGATTTACCGATTTAATCTGCGGAACCGCGTAACTTCCGATCGCAAACATCGCGGATTCCCCGTTTGCAAATGCCGTACAAGCGTCGTTGTATCCGTAAGCAAACGGTCCTTCTTCTCCGTACTGTACAAGCTGCAGCATTTTCTCTGCCGTTTCCTTGTATTCTTTAGAAAATTCTGTTTTTCCAGCATTGACCTGCTGGCAGACATCCGCCGGAGCCAGATCGACTGCCAGAGAGTTCCATGGCGCAAGACAGGTCCAGACGTCTTTAAATCCAAAGTAAAACGGTAAAATTCCTTCCGACTGAATCGTATCGCAGAGCGTCATCAGTTCTTCCCACGTTGTCGGAATTTCCCATCCATGTTCTTTGAACATTTCCCGGTTATAAAGGATTCCGGCTGCATTTGCCACATAGGGCACGCCGTATGTACCTTCCGTCGGAACAAACTCCAGGCCTTCTAAAATATCCACATAACCCTGGTTGACTTCTGAGAGCCCGTTAAAATCCGACACATCTGCCAGAATGTCAGAGTCGATAAAATACGAGTAGTTGATATCGCCTCCGATTCCGAGAATATCCGGATAATCTTCCCGGACAAACCTGGTCTTTAAGATTGTCATTGCATCGTTTGGTGAATCGATTTTTAAGTGGATGTCATCGTGCGTGCTGTTGAACTTTTCTTCCAGCTTTTTGAAAACCTCCACTGCTTCCGGTTTGTACTGTACCAGCTCGATCTCGGTTTTACCGCTGTTATCCTGGTTTCCGCAGCCGGCCAAAACCCCCGCCGCAAGTACAGCACATGAGAGAATAGCAAAACCTTTTTTCCTCATCCCTTTTTCTCCTTTCACTGTTATTGTGCAGTTTTATGCACATAGAGGGATACCCGCTGGGTGTTTCATCATTATTATTGTGCAATCTTTTCGCACATAGAGGGATACCCGCTGGGTATTTCCTTATTTTGGATAATCTATCTTATCCATTTCTTACTGTAAACATTCTAACATTCCAAAATGCGTCCATGAATAGCATGTTTTTTTCATTTTTATGCCAAAATGCCGCTTTTTTACAATATATAAAAAATATGCTGGCATTTTGGTATATTTACGGCTATACTATTGTAGTCTGTCTAAAATAAGTTTAAAAAACATCCAGGAGAGTAATACGATGAAAGATCTGCTGTTTTCCGTTTTTCCAAATGAAAATTTTGTTGACTTAGGCCTGTACCAGTTCGGATGGGAACGGTGTGCGCCTTCTCATTCGTTCGGTCCCGCTGCCAGAACACATTTTCTGTTTCATTACGTCATCTCCGGTACAGGTACTTTATATGCGGACGACTCTTCCGGAGTAACGCAGACGTACCAGATCAAAAGCGGACAGGGCTTTATGATCTTTCCGAATCAAATCACAACTTACATCGCAGACAAAAATCTCCCTTGGGAATATACCTGGCTGGAATTTGACGGACTGCGTGTAAAAGAAGCCGTTGAAATTTCCGGATTTTCTTTAAACGCCCCGGTCTATCACGCCCATTCCCGCGTTCTGCGCGAAACTATGATGAATGAAATGCTCTACATTGCCGAACATGGCGATCTCTCCCCGTTTCATCTGATCGGGCATCTCTACCTCTTTCTTGACGCAATGACCAATTCGGTTTCATCTATTAAATTGAAAAAAGCCGGCAGGCTGCGTGATTTTTACGTACGGGAAGCTTTAACTTTTATGGAACAGAATTTCCATAACGATATTTCCGTAGAAGATATTGCAGACAACTGCGGCTTAAACCGCAGTTATTTTGGGAAAATATTTAAGGAGTCCACCGGGCGGACTCCTCAGGAATTTTTATTAAACTACCGTATGACTAAAGCAACCGAACTTTTGAAACTGACAAAGCTTGCCGTCGGCGACATCAGCAATGCGGTCGGTTATGATAACCCGCTCCATTTCTCAAGAGCGTTTAAAAACATTTTCGGTATTTCACCAAGGGAGTGGAGAAACCAGAACAGAATGCAGGTTCCTTAATAAAGTTTCATAAAAACGAGTAAACTATATAATTTAAACGGCTATCCAAATATTCTGGATAGCCGTTGATTTTACTCCATATCATCCGATCGAAATGGAACGTCTGTCTCTCCGAAACACAAGATCAGATGCATTCTCTTTATACTCTTGATAAGTATTCTCCGGTTCTCGTGTCAATTTTGATCACATCTTCCTGATCCACAAATAACGGAACATATACGGTAGCGCCGGTCTCTACGACAGCAGGCTTCGTAGCTCCGGTAGCCGTATCGCCTTTAAATCCGGGTTCTGTCTCTGTAATCTGCAATTCCACAAACAAAGGCGGCTCTACTGCAAATACGCTTCCTTTATGGGAACAAACCTTCACCATCTCATTTTCTTTTACGAATTTCAATGCATCGCCGATATCGTTTTTACTGAGCGCGATCTGGTCGTATGTCTCCACATCCATAAAATAGAACAGATCTCCGTCCGCATACAGATACTGGTAATCTTTCCTCTCAATATGAGCCGTCTCACATTTCTCGGTAGGACGGAACGTCTTTTCCACAACGCCGCCGCTCTTGATATTTTTTAACTTTGTCCTGACAAAAGCCGCGCCCTTCCCTGGCTTTACGTGCTGAAATTCGACGATCTGGTAAATGTTCCCCTCTATTTCAATCGTAATACCGTTCCTAAAATCACCTGCTGAAATCATAAATTTTCCTCCTTAATACGTTTGAACCTTAATCACTTGTACAATTTTATAATAAAAGAACCTCTTTTTCAACCTTTTTTTCCCTAATCTTCAAAATTTATACAAGCTGCCTCATTTATTATCTGGCAAGCGACTGCGCCATTCTGTGATACGTATGCCGGATCCCACGGATCGCAACGCTGTACGCCATAATATTTTCCGGAAGCGCCATGCCGACATATCCGGAATCCCCGATATGATGGATATCCGTTCCGGTCATTTTACATTCGATCGCGATTCTTTTGACCGTATCGGTATCGGCTCCCTCCTGGGAAGTTCCGATCGCCGTTATCGTCAGCTTGCCCAGGCTGTGCGCATAGCTCACCAGGCTGCGGATATATTCCGTTGTAATTCCCGGTACGGTTCCGGGCGCCGGCATCAAGATCACATCCGCTCCCGCTTCGGCAAACTGCCGGATATCTTCCCTGGTGATAATATGTTCTCCGCCTTCCCCGATCACGCCTGCCGCATGCATTTTTCCGGCCGTCAGTACGATCTTATCCCCAATCTCATTTGAAATCGCCCGCAGGGAAGAAGTGATCGCTTCATTGCTGACGCCGTTGCCCGGATTTCCGGTCAAAACAATCATATCCACGCCCATACGCTGTGCCAAAACGGCGTTTTCCACCGTTGCATAACGTCCGGCGCTCATCGCCCACATCGTCTGGGCATTTTCCGATGCCGCAGCATCATCTACCGGTTCTAAGTTAATCCCTACCAGACGTCCCGTCAGGCGCTTGACCTCCCGGACCGTCTCTGCCTTCTCCACCTTTGGAAGCGCTATGATTTTGGGTTCCTGAACGTCAAACATATTTAATAAAATCAAATCCGCACCCATGGATGCTGCAAATTCTGCATTCGTCACATCTGTCAGCAGCGGAACCGTAATTCCGATCGTCTCGCTCGCAAGCATTCTGCCCTCATTGCCGGCAATCGCCGAAATCAGCTCGTCTTTGGTCAGTCCGGTCATCTCTTGCGGCGTCATATTTAAAATTCGTTTTGCCATAATGGTTCCATCCTTTGCTCTGTTTTTTTAAGTCTGCCCGTTATTTGCTATTTTAACCCTTCCGCTTCCTCGATTTCCGAAATCATGGCAATCCTCTCTTCATGGCGTCCTCCCAAAAAATCGGCTGTCAGATAGGCTTTTACCATATCTTTTGCCAGTTCAGATCCTACGATTCGTGCGCCAAACGCAAGAATATTGGCATTGTTGTGCTCTTTGACGAGCCTTGCAGTCGTCGCATCGGAACATACGGCCGCGCGGATCCCTTTTACTTTGTTTGCTGCAATGGAAATCCCAACGCCTGTCCCGCAAATTAAAATACCGCAGTCCGCCCTTCCCTCTGCCACTGCCCTTGCCACATGTTCACCGTATTTCGGATAATGGCAGGATTCCTTGGTATCCGTCCCGTAATTTTCCGCTTCATGTCCAAGTTCCGTTACATATTCCATAATTTCACGTTTCAATTCGACCGCCGCATGGTCGTTTCCGATTGCTATTTTCATGTTTATCCTCCGCTTTTCTTCTCCCATCTCATTTTTGGTTTTATAGCTGCCGCGTTCCGCTCCTTATTTCGCAGCTATCCTGTGGATTACACCTTTCTTCTCAGATAAAAAAACAATACGATTTTTTCCAAATACCGTTTGAGTACGATCTGAATCTCTTCTTTCGGATTGATCGGCTTGACCAAATAAGACGTAATTCCCGCCCGGTTGGCTCCTGTGATATCCGTAAAAATCTGATCTCCGATAAATAATGTATTACTGCAGCCTGTCTGCATCCATTCCATCGCCTTTTGGTAACTTTTGACGCCCGGCTTTCCCGCTTTATAGATATAACGGCTCCCTACCCGATCTGCAAACGGTTTCACCCTCGGCTCTTTGTTGTTGGAAAGCAGCACGCTGTCAAACCCCAACTGCCTTAACCGTGCAAACAAACGGACAGCTTTCTCGTCCGCAGGAGCGCCGTGCGGCACTAACGTATTGTCAATATCAAAGATCAATCCACGAAATCCTTCCTGATATAATCGCCCGAAATCAATCTGATCGACAGAATCCAGATATTTATCCGGGTAGAGAATGTGTTTCATACAGACTCCTTCCATACCGCGCCTTATGTATCCAGTATTTTCTTTAATTCGTTCATAAACGTATTGATATCTTTAAATTCCCGGTAAACGGAAGCAAATCTCACATAAGCCACCGCTTCTAAATCTTTTAGCTTGTCCATGACGATTTCACCGATGACAGAACTGGAAATCTCTTTTTCCTCCCGGTTAAAAATTTCCGTTTCGATATCATCCACCAGGCAATTAATCTGGTCAGCGGAAATCGGGCGTTTGTGACAGGCACGCAAAATTCCCGCTTCGATTTTGGACCGGTCGTACTGCTCCCTGTTGTTGTCTTTTTTAATTACAATCAATGGAATGGTTTCCACTTTTTCATAAGTAGTAAAACGTTTTCCGCAATCATCGCACAGCCGTCTCCGGCGAATGGAGTTGTTATCCTCTGCCGGACGCGAATCGATGACCCGCGTATTGTCGCTGCTGCAATATGGACACTTCATATCATTTCCCCCTATAACTTCCTTCTGCAGTCTTCTTCCTTGATTTCTACCAGAATAATATCCGGTCCGATCCGAACGATACATTTCCAGGGTATGCAAAACTCAAATTCATGTCCGAACATCCCAAACAGCTTACAGGGACCGGGCACGATCAGAGCCTGAATGCATCCCGTCTTTTCATCAAATTCCAGATCTATGACATTTCCGAGACATTTACAATTGCAGACATTGATTACTTCTTTCTCCTGAAGCTCACACAAACGCATCGGCAAGACCTTTTTCTGTTCTTCTTTTTAATCTATTCGATAGAATTTTGTCCTATTCTCTTTTCCGGACCTCTATACGTTAAACCGAAACAGCATCACGTCCCCGTCCTTCACCACGTATTCTTTTCCTTCCAAACCTACGATTCCCTTTTCCTTTGCCGCAGAAAGGCTTCCGCAATCTAGCAGGTCCTGATAATTGACGACTTCGGCACGGATAAATCCACGCTCGAAATCCGTATGAATTTTTCCGGCTGCCTGAGGCGCTTTTGTCCCTTTGACGATTGTCCATGCACGCGTCTCGTCCTCACCTGCCGTTAAATAACTGATCAGGCCAAGCAAGCTGTAGCTCGCCGTAATCAGCTTCTCAAGTCCGGACTCTTTCAGTCCGAGTTCTTCCAGAAACATCGCTTTTTCATCCTCGTCCAGCTCTGCGATTTCCTGCTCGATCTGGGCACAGATCACGAATACCTCGCTGTGCTCCGTATCTGCCTGTGTCCTGACCTCCTGCACAAACGAATTGCCCGCGCCGTCGTCCGTAAGATCGTCCTCCGTTACATTTGCGGCATAAATGACCGGCTTTGCAGTCAGAAGATTATAAGAAGAAAACCATGCCTGCTCTTCTTCGTCATCGGAAAGGGCAAAGTTCTTGGCCATATGCCCTTCCTCTAAATGTGCCTTCACCTGCTCTAACAGCGCCAATTCTTTTGCCAGCGTTTTATCGTTTCGGGCGCCTTTTGCCGTCTTTGCGATACGCCTCTCCAAGATTTCAATATCCGAAAAAATAAGCTCCAGATTAATCGTCTCGATGTCGCGGACCGGATTTACGCTTCCGTCCACATGAACCACATTTTCATCCTTAAAACAGCGTACGACATGCACGATCGCATCCACTTCGCGGATATTGGCAAGAAACTGGTTGCCAAGCCCCTCTCCTTTGCTGGCTCCTTTGACGAGTCCTGCAATATCCACAAACTCAATCACTGCCGGGGTTACTTTTTTGGAATGGTACATATCCCCCAGCTTCTTTAACCGTTCGTCCGGCACCGCAACGATCCCTACGTTCGGATCAATCGTGCAGAACGGATAGTTTGCCGATTCTGCCCCTGCCTTTGTCAGTGAATTAAACAGCGTACTCTTTCCTACGTTCGGAAGTCCGACGATTCCTAATTTCATTTCTGATGCTACCTGTCCGAAAATCCTTGTTATATCAGGATTTTCACCTTTCTCTATATTTTTGTAACAAAACGCGGAAGGTTCGTTCGATCTTCTGCAATCTTTGGCCTTCGTATCCGCAGTTACATGCACGTTACGTCTTTATCCTGAAATCAAATGATTTCAGGTATCGTTTCACAAAAAAACTTGATATAGGTTGTTATTATAACATATTGCCTATTATTTTGGAATAATCAATTCGAATTTCATTGGGTACTTTTTATTTTTATTTGGAAGCTTTTTAGTAATTACAGTCAAGTCTCTCCACCTTAATCTCTCGTCTCCAATACCAAAAGCGTCCCCTCTTTGAAAGAGATGCCTGCCTCTTCTTCTATGATTTCGTTGCTGATCCCGATCGTATGGTACGCTTCCATCGTATAATCCGAAAGCGGATATTTCATCCCGGTCAGTGTAATACCGCTTACCTGCGGCGTCACCGGAAGCAATGACACATACTTCCCGAACTGCTCATTTTTTGAAATCGTAAGATCGTTTTGAATCATGCGCACACGGTTATGGGAATCTACCAGAAAGATCCTGGTATCCGTCTCAAATCCCAGACCCAAAAGCCCTACGTTTCCCAGCATATGGTCCAGCCGGTTCCCCGTCGCGCCCAAAATATGAACTTCCCCATATCCTTCCGCCAAAATGCGCTGCACGGCAGCTTCCGTATCCGTATCGTCTTTTTCGGGAATCAGACGGACCCATGCAATTCCCTCTTTCTCTTCAAAAAACCGTAAAACCGACGGATCGATGGAATCAAAATCCCCTACGATCCGATCCGGCAGAAGATTATTCTGATAAAAAAACTGCAGCCCCAAATCCACTGCAGTTTTATGGTCAAATCTATTGTTTTGCAGATATTCCAGGCAGAATGCATCTTCGATGCTTCCTCCGGCTACAATCAACGCACGCTTCATCTTTTCTCCTCTTTCGCCATATACGCAAGAAAACGCTCTACGTTTGCTTTGATATCTCCGCCAAATACGGCGCTTCCCGCAACAATGACATTCGCCCCGGCATCCACAACGTTTCCCAGGTTTTGAAGGTTCACGCCGCCGTCGGCTTCAATATCCGTCTTTAATTTGCGCCTGTCCAGCATGTTCCTTAAATCACGAATCTTGTCCAGCGTATACGGAATCAGCTTCTGTCCGCCAAACCCCGGGTTGACCGTCATGACAAGAACCATATCCAGCTCACCCAAAAGATATTCGACTGCCGTAAGCGGCGTCGCCGGATTTAATGCCGCGCCCGCCAAAATACCTTTTTCTTTGATCTTTTGGATCGTCCGGTCCAAATGCCTGCAGGCTTCCGCATGCACGGTAATAATATCTGCTCCCGATTCGGCAAACGCATCGATATAACGATCCGGCTCTTCGATCATCAGATGAACGTCAAAAATGCGCTCGCTGACCGGACGGATGGATTGGATCACCGGAAGTCCCATGGAAATACTCGGCACAAACATTCCGTCCATCACATCGATATGCACGTACTGTGCGCCCGCCGCATCCAGCAGGGCAACCTGGCTTCCCAAATCCGCAAAATCTGCGGAAAGCAAAGACGGTGATAAACAATTCATAGCTACCTCCACTCGTGTTTTTCATTCTCTTTTAATTCCTGATAAATACTGACATAAGTTTCATAGCGCTGTCTGTGGATGTTTCCCTCTAAAAGCGCCGTCCGAATGCCGCAGTTCGGCTCATGGATATGACTGCAGCCTTTGAACCTGCAATACGGCTCAAAAGGAAGAAATTCTGCATAATAGTTCCACAATTTGTCTGCAAAAAGCCCCGGAATATCCAAAGATCCAAAGCCCGGCGTATCCATAATATAGGCACTTCCTCCCATGGGAATCAGCTGGGAGTGCCTGGTCGTATGTTTTCCCCGTCCGATCTTTCTGCTGACGTCCCCCGTTTCCATCTGTACATTTTGCTGCAGAGAATTGACAATCGACGATTTTCCGACGCCGGAAGGTCCTGCCACGGCGCTTGTCTTTCCCGCAAGGAGAGGCGAGAGCGCTTCCATCCCTTCCCCTTTTGCCGCGCTTGTAAAAAGCACCGGGAATCCGCAGTCCCGATAAATCCTTCCGATATCTGCCAGATCCTGTCCGCTTCCCAAATCCTTCTTGTTAAAACAAATCGTAACCGGAATGTTCTGCACACCCATCGAAACCAAAAATCGATCCAGAAGATTTAAATTCGGCTTTGGCTCCGATACGGCAAAGACGAGCAGCGCCTGATCAATATTTGCGACCGCGGGACGCAGCAGCTCATTCTCTCTTGGACAGATTTCGGTAATATTTCCTTTTTTCTCCGTTTCATCCAAAATATCGATTTCCACATCGTCGCCGACCAAAGGTTTCATCTTCCGGTTCCGAAAAATTCCTTTTGCCTTGCATTCATAAATTCCGGACCCCGCTATGTGCACATAGTAGAATCCGGAAATTCCTTTTATAATTTTTCCCTTCATAGACATGCTACTGTTTGGTGAACATGACATTATCCGTCTGCGTATTGGAGCTTCCGTCTGATAAATGCCAAGTGATTTTCACTGTTCCGCTGCTGCAGTCTTCGATATTCTGCGCGGTGATCGTATAGGGGAATTTGGAAATTTTTACTCCCGACCAGGTTTGTATATGCGTGCCGTCGGATGCCGTAAGCACAATATCAGCGGAAACGACGCTGTCGCTTTCCGGAGCGGAAATCACCGCTTTACAGTAATAATATGTCTTGCTGCTGCCGGAACTTACCACAAGCGATATGCCGGTTCCCTTATCCACAAACTTGCCCGGATCAACGCTCTGACCGATCACGGTCCCCTTGGCCGCCGTATCGCTCGGCTCGCTCGTCGTGCCGGACACGGTAAGCCCTTTGTCCGAAAGCATGCCCGTGGCTTCCTCTACCGAACGATTGCGCACGTCAGGCACTTCTACGGCTTCTCTGCCCTGACTGACTACAATCTTTACCGTATCACCTTTTTTGGCTGCCGCGCCGCTCTCCGGAGACTGGGAAATTACTTTGCCGGAGGCAACGGTATCGCTGAATGCATAATCGCGCAGCGGTGTAAAATTCTGATCTTTTAACATATTCATCGCCGCGTCGCTGTCATACCCAAGTACGTTCGGCACTTTGATCTCTCCTGCGCCGGTACTGATATAGACATGGATGGTCGTATTGATTTCTACGGATTCTCCCTCTTCCACATCCTGCGACAGAATCTGCCCTTTTTCGTATTCTTCCGATGCCTGCGTACCGGCTTCTTTTATGCCAAGTTTTAGTTTATGCAGTGCGGCTTGTGCCTCTTCGAATGTCATTCCGGTTACTTTAATCATCGAAACCTGTTCTTTTTTTACATGTTCCGTATTAATCACGGAAGGCTCTTCCGTATCTTTCTTTTTCTTCGCATCTGAGGAACCGCCGAATATGCCGAATATATTTCCCACCAGATAAACGACGATCGCCACGATAATGACGGCTGCAATAATACCGCCGATCGTAACGGCTTTTTCCAGCCTTGGATTTAAAAACCCTTCCTCTTCTTCCTCCCCGGACTCTTCTTCCTCCGGTTCTTCATAGCGCTCTCTGGCCTCTTCTCTCGGCGCCCTGGCATTCTTGATCTCTTTGACTTCCCGATCGTCCATCACCCTTGTCCGGTTTAAGCTGCCGTCTGCAATTTTCACGAAATCCGCATCCGGATGGACAAGAACCTGTTTTAAATCCGCAAGCAGCTCGCTGGTATTGCGGTATCTGCGGTCCGGGCTTTTCTGTGTACATTTTAATATAATCTTTTCCAGGCTGACGGGAAGATCTTTCGCATAAATCCCCGGTGCTTTCATTTCCTCCTGCAGATGCTGAATGGCAATGGAAACCGTTGTATCGCCGTCAAAAGGCACGCGTCCCGTAACCATTTCATACATTACAATGCCGAGAGAATAGATATCGCTTTTCGCGTCTACAAATCCGTTGCGCGCCTGCTCCGGAGACGCATAGTGAACGGAGCCCATAACGTCGGCGCTGATTGTATTATTGGATACGGCGCGGGCAATTCCAAAGTCTGTCACCTTCGCTTTTCCTTCGGTTGAGATCAGAATATTCTGCGGCTTGATATCCCTGTGAATAATGTTTTTCGCATGGGCGGCTTCCATTCCCCTGCCTACCTGAATCGCTATGCTGACCGCCTCTTTATAAGTCAGGCTTCCTTTCTTTTCGATATAGGTCTTAAGCGTTACACCCTCGACATATTCCATTACAATATAATGCATGCCGGATTCGCTGCCGACGTCGTAAATATTGACAATATTCGGATGCTCCAGTCCCGCAGCGGACTGCGCCTCCGTGCGGAATTTCACTACAAAATTCACGTCTTCGCTGAATTCGGTTTTTAATACTTTAATCGCGACAAACCGTCCTAAAATATGGTCTCTTGCCTTATAGACGTCGGACATTCCGCCTGCGCCTATTTTTCCCATGATTTCGTAGCGGTCCGCCACAAACATTCCTACTGTCAACATATCTTTCTCCTTTCTGAACGATCAATTACGCTCTGTCAGAAAACGGATCGATCACTATTACGGTAATATTGTCTCTGCCGCCGTTTCGATTGGCGGCGTGCAGCAGTTCTTCTGCCGCCCGGGCGGTATCTTCCTGCTCTTTTATGATGTTGTATATTTCAAAGTCTTCTACCATATTGGTCAGCCCGTCCGAACAGAGAAGTATTTTGTCACCGGTCTTTAATTCCGTTTCAAATAAATCTGTCTCTATTTCTTCTACAGCTCCGACGGCACGGGTAATAATGTTTTTATCGGGATGGTTTCTTGCCGACTCCCGGTCAATCTCACCGCGTCTTACCATCTCTTCTACAAAAGAATGATCCCGTGTGACCTGGCAGATTCCGTCATTTACAATATATAAACGGCTGTCGCCCACATTGGCGGCATAAATCTTATCCTTCGTGATCACGGCGGCAACGATCGTTGTCCCCATGCCCCACATAGAAGGATGATCCGCAGCCATAGCAAGCAGCTCTTTATTTGCCCTGCAGACCGCTTCTTCTAAAATCGTCTCGGGCCGCGTATGCGGCGAATCCCCTGCAGATGATACAATCGTTTCTATCGTATGCCTCGAAGCATACTCTCCGGCATTGTGTCCGCCCATACCGTCCGCCACAAGATACAGGTTCGGCAGATTTCCGACCGGCGCATCGGATGCATAGACAGAATCCTGATTCATCTTCCGATGCATTCCGATATCCGTAATTGAACTTGATCTCATGACTTCCACCTGCCTTCCTGTGTTTTTTGTATCATCCGTACGGCTGAAACGATCTGTATGTTCCAGGGCATCTATTGTTTGTCCTATAGGAGAGTGAACTGCTGTACGTCCTGCATTTTCTATGTACCGTTTCCGCAGCTGCCCGCAGGCAGCGTCAATATCCCTGCCCAATTCTCTTCTTATAGTAACATTAATTCCATTTTTTTCAAGTTTATTTTTAAAAGCAAGCACGAACGAATGGCCGGAAGCTGTAAATGCCCGTTCTTTCACCGGGTTGACCGGAATCAGATTAACATGGCAATTGATCCCGCTAAGCAGTCTCGAAAGCTCTTCGGCATCCGAAGCGGAATCGTTTTCACCGGAAGCAAGCGCATATTCAAACGTAATCCTTCTGCCCGTCTTTGAAAAATAATACTTACAGGCATCCAGTAGTTCTTTTAAATCATACCGAAGCGCAACCGGCATCAGCCGTTCTCTCTTCTCCTGAAACGCCGCATGCAGAGAAACCGCAAGCGTAATCTGCAGCTTCTCGTCTGCAAACCGGTAAATGTTCGGCACGATGCCGCAGGTCGATACGGTGATATTTCTCTGTCCGATATTCTGCCCGTTTTCATCGGATAAAAGCGTAAGAAACCTTAACAGGGCGTCGTAGTTATCAAACGGCTCTCCGGTTCCCATCACGACCACGTGGGAAATCCGCTCTCCGATCCCGCGCTCGATCCGGTACACCTGGTCTAACATTTCCGAAGGCGTAAGATTCCGTACAAAACCGCCCAGCGCAGAGGCGCAGAACCTGCACCCCATCCGGCAGCCTGCCTGGGAAGAAATGCAGGCGGAATTTCCGAACTTATAGCGCATCAAAACGCTCTCGATCACATTCTCATCTTCCAGCATAAATAAATACTTTCTCGTCCCGTCCTGTCCGGAAATCTGCACATCTGCCTGCTGCAGAGAAATAAATGCAGCATTTTCCTTTAAGTTTTCCCGAAATCTGCCGGGAAGATTCGTCATTTCATCGATCGACGCCGCAAGATTTTTGTGCATCCACTGATAAAGCTGTTTTGCACGAAACGGCTTTTCGCCCAATGCTTTGACAAATTCGGTAAGTTCGTTTAAATTCATTGATTTGATATCTGGTTTTTCTGTCATGATTTTATTCTATTCCCGTATAAATTTTGCAATATAAAATCCGTCAAACTCTCCCTCATCCGGGAAAAACTGACGTTGAAACGCCAAGGAAAAGCCGGTATGGCATTCTAAGAACCACCGGGTATTCTCCTCGTTTTCCTCCCCATCGATCGTACAGGTAGAAAACACAAGCGTGCCGCCCGGCTTAACGTAACGGCAGGATACCTCTAAAATCTCTCTCTGCAGGCGTATTAGGCCTTCAATCGTCTCTTCTGTCATACGATACCGAATCTCCGGTTTCTTGCGCAGCGTCCCAAGCCCGGAACAGGGCAGATCCGCAATCACCACATCCGCCGCATCCGAAGAATCCGCATCCCATACGCGAGCATCCTGACAAACCACACGGATATTGCGCATGCCGCAGCGCCTTATGTTTTCTTCGATCAGTCCCGTCTTATATTCCGAGACGTCCCGTGCTTCCACCATGCCCGTGCCGCCCATAACATCCGCCGCATGCAGGCTCTTTCCGCCGGGCGCGCTGCAGACGTCGATCACATAATCGCCCGGATGCGGCGAAGCCACGGGAACTACAAGCATAGAACTGATATCCTGAACCGCAAACAGCCCTTCCGTAAATTCGGGAATTGCCGTAAGATGGTCGTATCCGGACAGATAAAGCGCCGCGTCAAACTCCGGAAAAGACGGCAGAACCGCACATTCCGCTGTGATGCCCCGTTCTGACAGGCGCTGTATCAATTCACGGCGCGTCGTTTTCGTCCGGTTGACGCGGACACTTAAGCGCCGCTCTTTCTGAAAGGATTCTGCAATGGATTTTGCTTTCTGCATCCCGTAATCCCTGCTCCATCGCGTAAGAATCCATTCCGGAATCGAATACCGGATCGACCACGCATACAGAGGATGTTTCGTCTCGTCAGGATACGCGATCGTATCCAGATTTCGGGCAATCCCGCGCATAACCCCGTTGACAAATCCTTTCAGGCTGACAAACCCCTTCTTTCCCGCCAGACGGACCGCTTCATTACACGCAGCCGACGCGGGAACGGCATTCATATAGCGCAGCTGATAGACGCCCATACGCAGAATTTCGCGGATTGCGGGTTTTAGTTTTGTCACCCTGGTTCTGGAAAAAAGCCCGATGATATAATCCAGCTCCAGCTGCCGCTCCAGCGTCCCCTCCGTAAGCCTGGTCAAAAATCCGCGCTCCTGCCTGGAAAGATACTGATATTTTTCCAGCACGGCAGACAACACCGTATGGCTGTTTTCACCGTTCTTTGTCACGGCAAGTAAAATCCCAAGCGCAAGCTCCCTTACGTTTACTCCGTCAGTCGTCATTTCTTCCCCCAAACAAAAGAACCAGCCGCAGCAGCTGTAAAATTGCAGCCGCAGCGCCGGCAACATACGTCAACGCAGCCGCCCCGAGCACTTTCCGCGTCATGGGAAGTTCCTCGGAAGTTAAAATCCCCGTTTCTCCCAGAATCCGAAGCGCCCGTTTTGAAGCATTAAATTCCACCGGAAGCGTGACGAGCTGAAACAAAACGGCAAACGAAAAACAGACGATTCCGATATTGATCAGAAGCGTCCCCGTACCGCTCGAAAAAAACATGCCGATCAAGATCAGCGGCCATGCCAAAAAAGATCCGAAATTTGCCGCCGGAACAATTGCGCTGCGCACGGAAAGGGGCGCATATTGTTTTTGGTGCTGAATGGCATGTCCGCACTCATGCGCCGCTACACCGACTGCCGCCACCGAAGCCAGCCCGTAAACGCTGTCCGATAAATTGAGCGTCTTACGCCTTGGATCGTAGTGATCCGTCAGATGACCGGAAACATGATGCACGGAAACGTCGTAAATTCCCGCGGCGTGCAGAATACGTTCCGCCGCCTGCGCGCCGGTCAGATTGCTCCTGCTGCGGTATCCGGAATATTTATGAAATGTGCTCTTTACCCTTGCGGACGCGATCAGACAGATGACTGCGCCCAAAATAACCAGTATATACGTGGGATCCCAATATCTGTAATATCCAAACATAACGTTACCTCCGTTAAAACCTTGTCAGCATCGTATCCTTCTCCACTTCGTATCCCCTTAAGAAAGCCTCCGTCTCCATACGCTTTTTCCCTTCCAGCTGTACTTCCAGCAAAGACAAAATGCCCTCTCCCGTCTGAACTTCAATTTCTTTTTTCCCTACGGATATGATTTTTCCGGCATCCCTGCTCTTTTTGCCGGCTTTTACCCTTGCGCGCCAGATTTTCAGCGTCTTTCCGTTTAATTTGGTATAAGCGCTCGGCCATGGGTTTAATCCCCGGATCATTCGTTCGATCACTTCTGCCGGCTGATTCCAGTCGATATTTCCCATCCCTTTTGAAATCATGCCCACATGCGTCGCTTCTGATGCATCCTGTTCGGTAAAAACCGCCGTCCCCGCCGCAATCTTCTCCATCGTCTCCACACAAAGCCGCGCGCCCTCCGCCGAGAGTTTCTCAAACAAACTCCCGCCCGTTTCATCTTCCGCCAGCGTGATTTCTCTTTGTTCGATCATATCGCCGGTATCCAGCCCGACATCCATGCGCATAATTGTTACGCCAGAAACTGCGTCCCCGTTGATGACTGCCCACTGGATCGGCGCCGCGCCGCGGTATTTCGGAAGCAGGGATGCATGGACATTGATACAACCGTATCTGGGCAGATCTAAAATCTCTTTGGGCAGAATCTGCCCAAACGCCGCAACGACAATGATATCCGGACGATATGCAAAAATCCGTTCCACCTCTTCTGCATCCCGGATCTTTACGGGCTGGCAAACCGGTATTGCGTGTTTGCGCGCGCATTCTTTCACCGGAGGCGCCTGCATGGCTTTGCCGCGGTTTTTCGGACGGTCCGGCTGCGTAACTGCAAGAACGACTTCATGTCCCGCCGCAAGGATCGCTTCTAATGTTCCCACCGCAAAATCCGGGGTTCCCATAAAAATTACGCGCATCTTCACTCCTCCTCCCCGCCTTCCACGTCATAAATATCTCCTTCGACCAATTCCGTATACATATGCCCTTCCAGATGGTCGATCTCATGACAAATGGCTCTTGCCAGAAGTTCCGTCGCCTCGATTTCATATTCCTGCATGTCCTCGTCAAACGCCCTTGCAATGACATGGTTCGGACGCGTCACTTTCCCCGCTTTTCCCGGCAGGCTCAAACATCCTTCGCCGTCCGTCTGCTCCCCGTCGGATGAGAGAATCCTCGGATTAATCATCACGATCGGCCCGTCGCCGATGTCGATCGTTACAATCCTGCGCAGAACGCCCACCTGCGGAGCCGCAAGTCCCACGCCGCATGCGTCATACATCGTATCCAGCATATCTTCAATTAAAATTTTTGTTTTCGGGGTCATCTCCTTTACCTCCCGGCATACTTTGCCGAGAACCGGATCCCCCAGCAATCTGATTGTCCGAAGCGCCATAATGTAAAATTCCTCCTTACCGTCCCCTGGGGACCTATGTTTAAAGTCCGTTCATCGGATTGAAATCAAACGAAACCGTTATGCTCTGATGATCCGGATATGTATTGAAAAACGACTCCAGCCGGTCTTTTAACGATACCAGGCATTCGTAATCCTCATGCTTGAAATAGATTACTTTGCGGTAGATATCGTTGACCTTTCCGACTACAGCGTCCGCCGGTCCGATCAAAAAAAGCCCCGGCGGTTTTATTTTATCTGTAAACGAGGCAGCCTCACAAGCCGCGCGCTCTGCCGCATCCTCGTCTTTTGCCGTAAGCAGCAGCAGTAAAAGATTGGATACCGGCGGATAAGAAAGCAGCTTTCTGTTTACTATCTCTTCTTTATAAAAAGCTGCATAATCCTGGTTCTTTGCGGCAGCCACACTGTAATGGCGGGGGCTGTACGTCTGTATCACGACTTCCCCCGGCAAAGATCCTCTTCCCGCTCTTCCCGCCGCCTGCGTCAGCAGCTGAAACGTCCGCTCCGCGGCGCGGTAATCGGCGGCATACATCGACAGATCCGCCGCAACGATTCCAACCAAAGTGACATTTGCAAAATCATGTCCTTTTACGATCATCTGCGTACCGATCAGGATATCCGCTTCCTGATTGGCAAATGCGGATAAAATCTTTTCGTAGCTGTCCTTGCTCCTTGTCGTGTCAAAATCCATCCGAAGCGTCCTGGCATTCGGAAACCTCTTTTGTACCACTTCTTCTATTTTCTGCGTGCCCGCTTTAAATCCGCTGATATAACCCGAACCGCACACCGGGCAGGTATGCGGCGAAACAGCCGTATATCCGCAGTAATGGCATCGAAGCATTCCGTCTTTGTGCAGGCTTAACGACACGTCGCAATGGGGACATTTCATTACCGCTCCGCACAGACGGCAGGAAATAAACCCGGATAACCCTCTCCGGTTTAAAAACAGCATGATCTGCTGCCTGCGGTGTAATCTTTCTTCCATCAGCGCCTGCAGCCTGCGGCTTAATATCGAACGGTTCCCGTTTTTTAATTCTTCCCGCAAATCAACGATGTGACAGGACGGCAGCGGTTTTTCTTCCACGCGCCGCGTCATCTCCAGCAGTTGATATTCTCCGTTCTCCGCTTTATAATAGCTGTCCACAGAAGGCGTTGCCGAACCGAGCACAACGGATGCTCCCGCCATCTTCGCCCGTGCGATCGCCGTTTCCCTGGCGTGATATTTCGGCAGTGTTTCACTTTTATAACTGCCCTCATGCTCTTCGTCGATCAAAATCAGTCCCAGACGGCGAAACGGCGTAAACAGCGCCGAACGCGGACCGATCATGATGTCGATCTCTCCGTTTTTGGCACGCAGGAACTGATCGTAGCGTTCGCCTTTGGACAGCCTGGAATTGATAATGGAAACCCGCTCTCCAAACCTCCCGTAAAACCGCATCACCGTCTGATAGGTCAGAGAAATTTCCGGAATCAGCATGATTGCCTGCCTGCCGCGCGCAATAACATCTGCAATCAGCTCCATATACACTTCCGTCTTGCCGCTTCCCGTTACCCCGTGGAGCAGATACGTCTTTTGTATGCCCTTTCGCATCTGTCCGATCACCGTATCGCAGACGCTGCGCTGTACTTCGTTTAACTCTGCGGGAGGCTTTCCTGTCATCTGCCGGAACTGCCCCGCCGGATTACGGTATTCCCTCTCCCGCAGGATTTTGATCACCTGCATCTCTTCCAGCGCCCGCAGCACAGACGCGGTGATATTTAATTTCTGCGTAACCACCTCATAGGAAATCTGCGGATAGCGCAGCAACTCTTCCAAAAGCCTTGCGCGTGCCGTATTGTGCTTTCGGAGAAAAAGCGAAAGCTGCTCTTTTGCCGCCTGCTCTTCCATGCAAAGACATACGATACGCTTTTCTTTCGCCCTGCTTTTTTGTTTTACCGGGATCACGGTTTTCAGCGCCTGATTCATCGTTCCACCGTAATTTCTGCGCATCCATGCCGCCAGGGCAATCATCTGCGTTTCGATGGGCACGCTGCTTTTTGCAACGGAAGAAATCTCTTTGATCTTATCCGCATCGTAATCGGGGCTTGGCCTCACTTCAATGACATAGCCGCGAATGCTGCGGTTCCCCTTTCCGAACGGAACGGTAACCTGCACGCCGGGATAGATCTGCTCTTTCATATCTTCCGGTATCCGATAGCAAAACGTACGGTCCAATTTTTCATGGGAAATATCTATAATTATGCTGGCGTACATCCAATCACCATTTACTTTCTGCTCAAAGCGCACACGATGCCGTTACGCCTTTGGGCTGTCTTTGCCAAGCTCCTGCAGCACTTCCGCGATCAGGGTTCTCTCATCCATCGGATATTTTTTTCCTTTGATCTCCTGGTAATCTTCATGCCCTTTTCCCGCCAAAACAATGACGTCGCCCGGCTCTCCGTGGGCGATTGCGTACCGGATGGCTTCTTTTCTGTCTATGATCTCGATATAGGTTCCGTCCGTCTTTTGGATTCCGGTTTTAATATCGTCAATGATCGCCTGAGGTTCTTCAAACCGCGGATTATCCGAGGTGATAATCGTCAGGTCTGCCAGCTGCCCGGAGACCTCTCCCATTTCAAAACGCCTTGCCCGTGCACGGTTGCCGCCGCAGCCAAAGACGCAGACCAGCCGTCTGGGCTTATATTCTTTCAGCGTCGTAAGCAGGCTGTTTAAACTCATCGCATTGTGTGCGTAATCGATCATCAGCGTAAAGGCGTCGGATACCTGAACCATTTCAATCCTGCCCTTTGTCTTTGCCGCCCGCAGCGCCCGTTTCATCACTTCTGTCTCAACCTGAAAGTGCCGGCAGACAGCGATTGCCGTCAAGGAATTGTACACGCTGAATTTGCCCGGCACATGGACTTCCACGTCAAAATCCAGAGTTCCGGATACATGATAGGAAACGCCAAGACAGCCCGGTTTGTGCAATAACGTGACGTCTTTTGCATAAAGATCGGCGTGTTCGGACAGCCCAAACGTCTCCACCCGGCAGGTATGCCCGGCTAAAATTTCCCCGCAGTGCACATCGTCTGCGTTTAAAATACCGATCCTGCACTGACGGAACAGCAGAGATTTGCATGCCAGATATTCTTCAAACGACGCGTGTTCCTTCGGTCCGATATGATCCGGTTCAAGATTCGTAAAAATTCCTAACTCAAATAAGAATCCCGCCGTCCTGTGCATCAAAAGTCCCTGGGAAGAAACCTCCATCACACAGCAGTCGCATCCCATATCCGCCATCTTTCTGAAATATTTCTGGACAAGATAAGATTCTGGCGTCGTATTTGCCGACGGAATCACGGTTTCGCCGATGATCGTCTCGATCGTACCGATCAGCCCGACGCGGTAACCGGCGCCCTCCAGAATGGATTTTACCATATAAGTCGTCGTCGTCTTTCCTTTTGTTCCGGTGATTCCGATGACTTTGATCGTTTCCGCCGGATAATCAAAATAAGCTGCCGAAAGCAATGCCAGCGTATATCTGGTATCTTTCACACGGATCACGGTAATATCTTCCGGAACGTCTGTCTCTTCCGATACGACAAGCGCGCACGCGCCCGTCTTTGCCGCCTGCGCCGCAAAATCATGCCCGTCGACAGTCGTCCCTTTAATACAGACAAACAGGCAGTCGTTTTTCACCTTTCTGGAGTCGTAAATGACGTCCGAACCCTGCCGATTGAGATCGCCCTGCAGGCATTCGTATTCCATGCGCTCCAACAGCTGCTTCAAATTTTTCATACCGCACCTCATTTCTCCCGTAAAACTGCATTTGTACATTATATGATAAAAATTTAAAATTTACAAGTGGGGTAAAATTTGAAATTTTTCCAAGCACAGAAAATGCAGCGACAGCAGCCCTGCAATTATAAAAAAGCCCATATCTTTTTCATCTTTAAACCTCTCTGCCCACTGCAGCGTGTCTCCAAATCTCCTGCCAAATACTCCTTATAAATCTCCAATGCTTCGGGAATATTAATCTGCGCCGGACAGCTCTTACTGCACATTCCGCACGCTTTACCTAATCGGATTCTATGTGTTATTTCCATTCTGGTTTCTTTCATTTTCCCCACTGCCTCTTTCTTCCCATCCTCATCTGTCCTAATCGATCACCTGAAATTTTGTCCGCTTACGGCTGCGGTAACGACCCAGGATCAATGCCTACTTGCAGACATCGACAGGCAGGCACAGGAACGCTTTGAAAGGCTCATAGAGGGTATGAAGCAGGCGCAGGGCATTACGTCCTGTCGTTTATATTTTAAGACTTCGCTGAAATTGTAAAAAGTCTAAAAAGCGATTCACCGCCAAAGAAGCAATTTTTTTGTTCCGCAATGCAAGACCGATATTACGATATGCGGAAAGAAAGGTCCATGTTGTCTTTGATAAAGCAGTTTTGGAAGAAGAATGGTATGGGGCAGCGATGGCACTACTACTAGCTATCTGAAAGTGCAGACAGGCGATAGTCCGTATTATCTGCTCATCTTCCTCATTTTGGACAACAGTCTTAATTCCTTTCGGTAAATAGTCCTCAGTGAAGTGATCTGTATGAATGATTCCTTTATCTTGCAGCCAAAGGTCAAGGAAAATCATCTGATTACCATAGCTTATTTTAAGTATTGCATTCAGATTTGAGGAGACAGACTATGATAAACAACACCATTCTTATGGAACAGCTAAACCAATACTACGATGCATGGCTGCAATATAATAACGTGTACGAAGAATGGGCAAAAGCACACGGGCTGTCCGTCAACTGCCTGTTAGTATTGTGTGCAATTTACGATAGCGGGAACGGCTGTACACAGAAAAAGATCAGCGGGCAGTGGCTCATACCCAAGCAGACAATCCACATGGTTTCCAAAGATTTGCAGCGCAAAGGGTTCGTAGAACTGTCCCCGCTTCCGGAGGATAAGAGGAATAAAATAATCCGTTTTACAAAGGAAGGAAAAGAATATGCAGACACCATCGTGAACGCGCTGCGGAAGGTGGAACTCTCTGTCATAGAGGAAATCGACATGGAACGTATGCAGCAGCTAAACGATAGTATGTCTTTATTTGCAAAACTTTTCTACAAAGCAGGAGGCATAACAGGGCTGGTGCCTGTTATCCGCAATCAGGGCGGCTCCTTCTACGCAATGGTTTCCATAATTACAGGCTTTGTTACCAATATCATTTTGGATTACCTGTTCGTATGGATATTAGGGCAGGGAGTTTCAGGTGCGGCATGGGCTACGGTCATCGGGCAAGGTGTTACCATGCTGACTGCGCTTGTCTGGTTACTGCGCAAAAAGCAGTTTACGATGAGCATTCCTTTTTCCAAATTTGGAAAGGCGGCTGCGTCCATACTGAAAATCGGGATCGCCCCCTTTGGTCTTACGATGTCCCCTAACATTTCGCTGACTATCATAAACCGTTTCTCTGTGTCCTATGGCGGAGAACAGGCAGTCGCTGTTTATGCCTGTATCGCTTATGCGATCTGTATTGTTTATCTGATATTACAGGGAGTAGGCGACGGAAGCCAGCCCCTGCTCAGCCAATATTATGGTGAAGGAAATTATGACAGGCTGAAAAGTACAAGAAAACTGGCGTATGTATTTGCCTTGTTCCTGTCCCTGGTTAGCTGTATCATCATGTATCTGACAAAGGGAAGCCTCGGCGCATTATTCGGGGCATCAGATGTTGTAAATGCGGAAATTGCCAAGATAATGCCTCTCTTTCTGGTTTCCGTTCCCTTTGTTGCGGTTCTCCGTATCACAACCGCAAGTTTTTATGCCACAGAAAAAAGTGTGTTCTCCTATGTTTTGACTTTTATGGAACCGCTGCTTATGTTCGTGCTTATGCTTATTCTGCCGCCTTTGTTCGGCGGGCAGATCATGATTTGGTGGAGCACGGTTTTTGCACGGATTCTATCAGCAGTGTCAGCATTTATCCTGAAGCGCCATGTAGATAAAAGGGGATAGCCATCATCTGTTTTTCTCAATATCCTGCCAATTAGCGTTGCGCAGGATTTTTGCATTTTCGCCTGTAAGCGCTTTAGCGGCTTCTTCATCTCCCTGTAACTGGTACAGCATCCACGCCGTCATATAGCCGTCAGTTTTCATCTGCATTTCCTCATGCTCTGCTCCTGCAACCCTTGCACGGAGTTTAAATACATTGTTCGGCATGGCATTGTAATTCTCAATCAGCGATGAAAGCGGAGCGACGCCAAACCACTCTGTGGCCGCGTCCGTTGCACCGGTATCGTCAGATATTCCGGCAGCGGCAGTCATAAACCACGGAATAGATATTTTTGAGGCATCATATCCACCCCACCTCTGCGCAAGGTAAGAATGCGCTGCACCGCCTTTTGAATATCCGGCAATTCCAATATTTTGAACATCAATTTTTTCATAAAATTTCTCAGGGAAAATCGGTAACTGGCATCCTTATCAATGTCAGAAACAGAAAAACCGCCCTTGAAATTTCTACCCCGTTCCTTACTTCAATGCAAGACTTCTGTTATTTTTTATCATACACAAGATAGTATATATTACGACTGCGAACTCTGTAATCGGCATAACCCACCATAGAAGTTTCGCGCCAAACAGCGCCGGAAGCACAAACACTAATACACCGCATAGAACCATGCCTCGTGCCATAGAAATGATCAATGCTGTTTTCGGCTGCATCACAGACTGGAAATAATAGGTTGCGAAAATGTTCAGCGGCAAAAGCAGATACGCAAGACCATAGATCTGCATAATACCGGGAGCAATCTGCAATACGCTGTCTGTTGGGGACATTATATATTTTTATTTTATATTTCTGCATAAATATAGTTTGCAAAAGCATTGCAACACGCACTAATTGCTTCAGTTGAAGGTTCGCCTCCTAAAAACTTTATTAAGCCAATATTCGCAAGGAAGAAGGTCATATTTTCATAAATTCCCTCTTTTAGCGCTGTAAGATTTGAAGCACATTTCCCTCTGGTATTCTAAATTTACGAACAGCTCTCACAGCATTTTCGGCATCGGCTTTGCCCCTTTCTTTTACAAAATAAGATACTTCTCCTTCCACTATTTTCTACATGCTGCCTTCCAGCCTTTTTCGTTCTTTTCGCCATATGAGGTTACATTTGAAATGCCTCTGCCACCAGTTTCAGGCTCTCCACAATAGGAAAATGCTGCAGGCAGTGGTTCTCGCACTGTTTACACCCGATACAGTCCTGTGGTTTCCCGTGGGTTGCCGTCAGATTTTCCGTATGTAGTGGCAAGCCCTGCCAACAGTCCAAACTGCTTCTGGTTATTATACAGGGAAAAATATTCCGGGATGGCAATCTTCTTCGGACAGCCGGAAGTACAATAGCGGCAGGCAGTACACGGAATGGCTATGCTGTCACCTATGATCTGAACAGTCTTTGCTATGGTCTCCCTCTCTCCTTCCGCCAAAGGCTTTCTCGCTGTTTCCTCCGTGATAGACATAGGCCGTATCGAAATAAGTAAATCCTGCATCCATGTATTTGTCTATCATGGCTTTTGTTTTTTCCAGATCCACACTCGACCGGTCCTCCGGATTCGTCTGCGGCAGACGCATCAGTCCAAAACCTAATTTCTTCATTTCAATATACACTCCTTTTCGCACTGCTATCTGTTAAATCCTCTGTGTCCATATACCCTGCATTTGTTCAACGCTTCTTCCAGCGAATGGAATTCTTCTTCTGTCAGTTCTACTTTGGAGGCATCCAGATTTTCAATGATGCGCTCCTTATTCTTCGATCCCGGAATCGGAACCACATTGGGATATTTATGCAGCATCCATGCCAGTGAGATCTGCGCGCTTGTGGCATTTTTCATATCCGCGTATTCCTTCAAAAGGTCAATGATCGGCTGGTTTCCGGCTATGTTTGCTTTCTGTAACTGCGGCACCCAGTTCCTGACGTCATCATGTAACTCGAATTTTGTTTCCGTTGTAATTTTTCCTGACAAAAGCCCGCTGGCAATGGGTGAAAAGGGAACCACTCCAATGCCATGCTCCATGCAGTAAGGAATCACTGCTTTCTCCATATCCCGTTCCACCATGGAATAGATATTCTGGATTGCGCTTAACGGTGTGACATTCTGCGCCCTATCAATGATGTCCACATCCACCTGAGACAGTCCCCATCCCCGGATCAGACCATCTTCTATCAGCAGGCCCATCGCTTCCGCAACATCCTCTATCCTTACGCCGCCGCTTGTCCTGTGAAGGTAATAAAGATCAACCATATCCGTTTGAAGCCGATCCATAGAATCCTCCAGATGCCTGCGGACTGCCCGGTATACAGAACCCTCTGACCTGACTTCCCAGCTGCCTAAAAACAGCTTTGTCGCAAGCGCCACACCTTTACGCACATCTTTCAGGGCTTTCCCCACAATGCGTTCATTATGTCCGATCCCTGCCAGGTTCGGACTGTAGATCTCCGCTGTATCAAACAGCGTACAGCCATGCCGATATGCGTTCTGAATGGCTTCTATGCTGTACTGCTCCCTTATCCGCTGCTCGTACAGATGGGGCACGGAGATACCTGCTCTTGCCTTGCTACTCTTAAAAAATGGCATGCAGGGCGGCATAGGCACGAAACCTGCCGAATGGTTTAAACGGCAGGTTTCTGATTTCATTATTTCAAGTAATTCACTGTCAGAATGACCACTCCCAGAACAGACAGCACAACGCCAGTTGCACGGTTTAATGTCGCTGCGCTGGCTTTATTTGCGAATTTGGCGGCAATCCTCGCCCAGAGCAGTGTGGATGCCACACAGAACAGCAGGCACCATACGTCCGGCATACCGCCTATGGCAAAATGACTGACAGCGCCTGTAAAGGCCGTAAAAGCCATGATAAACACACTTGTCCCAACGGCGGTCTTCAGTTCATACCCTAACAGGCTGGTCAAAAGCAGAAGCATCATCATTCCGCCGCCCGCACCTACAAAGCCGCAGATAAACCCGACAACTATTCCGCTGGCAACTGACTGTATGATACGCTTTTTTCCGCTGACCGCCTGCATGGATTCTTTTGTCCTCATAACAGGCTTTACGATAAATTTGATCCCGAGGATCAGTGTCATGAATACGGAGAAACTGCCCATAGTGGTATTCGGAACGCGGCTTGCGGCAAAGCTTCCCACCAATGTAAAAATCAGAACGGTCACCATCATTACAAGGCCATTGCGAATATCAAGATTTTTATTTTTCCCATAAGTGTATGCGCTTACGGCGCTTGCAAGAACATCACTCGCCAGTGCAATCCCGACTGCCTCATATGCCGGAAGCCCCAGAAAAGTAATCAACATAGGACTGATTACAGCAGCGGCGCTCATCCCCGCAAAGCCCGTTCCAAGTCCGGCTCCAATTCCTGCAATAAAACAAATGAAAAATTTTAACATTATTCTGCCTCCTTCCCTTTCAGATAAGTGTTGATATTGCGCAGGATACGATCAGTTTGTTTTTTCATGCTGTCAATTTCCTCCTGTGAAAATCCATTCAGCATAATTGAAATGAATTCCTCCTGCGCGGCCTGCCCATCATAGACGATGCCCATAGCCCCTTTGCATATCCTCAAATGTGCTGTCTTACGGTTGCATTTCAAATACTCTTTTCTTATATAACCGCACTGTTCCAGAAGTTTTATGGAAGACGATACCTGCGATTTTGACAGATATCTGACCTCAATAATATCTGCCGCTGTATCAAAACATGGATTATTGGCTAAAAAGAGAAGGATGTCCAATTCCATTCGGGTAATGTTATGTTTTACACAGACCCCTTCCACACATTTTGAATAAAGTGCCTTGATTGCATTTTGATGTTCCCATGGATTTAGTGGAATCATTGCGTTCTCCTTTTTGTTCATTTTAGAACTATTTTATAACAAAAAGAGAATTTGTCAAGCGTAAATATTTGAAAAACAGGAATGTCATCTAAAATAGCAACTGCTGACTTCTTTAAATCTCTGTGCTGCCTTCCACCCCGTTGCGGAAGGCAAACGACAGCCAACAGCGAAAACAACCCGTGGGCGATAACAAAGGCAAAAGCCACCAAGACGCCTGACTGGATACAGAAAATGAACAAGATCCGAAATTTGATTGAAGAAATTATCAATGCAAATAGAATACTAAAATAAAATATTTGAAAAAAGAGGGGCAAAAGTAACGCTTTGTCCCTCTTTCGAAAGTCATTAGATAAAAGTATAATGTAAAGGAGCTAAAGCAAATTACTGCCTAAAATTAATATATAGCAGAATGCAACCTTTTCCTAAAAAATCGGTGTATATAGGTGAAAGCAGCTTTCGATAGAACTTGAGAAAGGAGAAGCCATGAAGGATGAAGAAATCGTAGAATTGTATTTTTCACGGTCAGAGAATGCCATTTCCGAGACAGCATTGAAATACGGAAACTATTGCAGCTACATATCCCAAAACATTCTCCATAGTAAGGAAGATGCTGAAGAATGTGTAAACGATGCCTATTTAGCTGCGTGGAGAACAATTCCGCCTCAAAGCCCACAAAATCTAAAAACTTTTTTAGGGAAGCTGACACGGAATATTTCCATAAAAAAGCAAGAAAAGTATCAAGCTGCAAAAAGAGGCGGCGGATATGTGGATATCGTCTTGTCTGAACTCGAGGAGTGCATAGCTTCCAATAGCAGTATTGAGGATAGTATCGATTATGCTGCTTTGATTGAATGTATAAACTCGTTTCTATCATTTCTGCCATCTCTTAATCGGATTGTTTTTGTCCGCAGATATTGGTATATTAGCCCCATATCTGAAATTGCAGAACAGTACAATATAAGTGAAAGCAAGGTGAAATCCATACTCTTTCGTTTAAGAAAGCGACTGAAGGAACATTTAGGAAAGGAAGGTTTTTTCATATGAATTCTCGAAAACTGTTTCATAGCATAGGAGAAATTGAAGATAGATTTATTGATGAAGCATCCCCGAAGGAGAAAATGCAGCCAACTAAACGGCGCTTTTCAGTAATAAAAGCTGCGGTTGCTGCGGCAATTATACTGGTTATGACAGTACCTATCACGGCGTTTGCTATTGAGACATTCCAGTATAACGCAGCAGTAACATACTTAACTTCGCTTGGAATTGAAGCCAAAGATTTAAGCGACTATTCCCGCAGAGAAGTTATAGATACTGTTAAAACATATGACGCAGGCGAAAGTAATGCTCTGATAGAGAATCTTTTGCAGAAAAATGATAAAATCCCTGTGACAGATACGATGGCGCAAGTTACATCTGAACAAGTATCCAAACTCACACCAACCATGACTTATAAAGACATTATTGAGGTACTGGGAAATACTGTTGATGTTGGAAGCGGTATTTATATTCTTCAATACGAGGTAGATGGAGAATATACGATTAAGATTCCATTGGCAGATGATAATGCTCAGCTTGGCGTGACAGGAGATAAACTTTTAGAAGCAGAGAAATCTGTAACTGTTTTACAAGCAGACTATCCAAAATATAATACAGCCGAAGAATTAGTGGGATCTTCGGATTTAGTTTTTACTGGCACAGTCAAAAATATTGAATATCAAATGATTGATGTAAGTACAGACAAAGAACCAGATGAAGATACCGGATTCGTAGATGATGAGGAAATGCCGTATACGCTTTATACCATTGATGTAGACAAAGTATACAAAGGAAGTATTGAGTCGTCCACAATCATAGTCAAGCGTGCTGGCGGAAGTTTTGGCAGTGATGAATATGTTGTCGAGAATGCATCTAAAATTGCAAAGGGAAAAAAATATTTATTTGTTACTGAAACATATGAAGATACCTATCCAAGTTTATTGAATGCAGATCAGAGTTCTTATGACATGGATGCTCCTCAAACTATAATGGACGGGGAAGAAAAAGAAATTACGTTATCTGATATTCTCAAATTGTTCTAAAAGAAGGCTGGACGGAAAAAAGTCAGACGCTTTTTTATAACCAAATAAAATAGTATGCCCACCAGCCGAAAAAATATGCAAAACCTTTTCGGAAAGTATTGACAAACACTTATTTCATTCAGTATAAAAAAATACTATTTTAAGAGAACCCCAACCAATTACATATCTTCACAGAATTTGGGAGTTCGGCTTTGCACCGTACACGCCTGCGGTAGCTTAAGAAAATGATACTGTATAACCCCTTTTACATGCTCATGTACGGTAAAGAAGCAAGCAACCGAAAACAAGAGATAGACCGCCAGCACCACACTATTCCGAACAAAAAAACAAAGACCAAAAGACAAGCATTGTGGAAAAATCCAAACTTTTTTATCAGAAAATGCCTTAAATTAAGGATTTACAACAGAAAGTTTGGATTTCTCCTAAGTTTGGATTTATGGAAATGTGCATAACAGGCTATGGAATCCCCTCTCATTCTTTATAACTTTCTTTGGCAATATATCTTGACTGTTAATTTTGAAAGTGGTATATTTATAACATAAAGAGCGAAATATACCACATTCATAAGGAGGATTTTTTATGAAACGCAGGATTAACTACTTAGGATTTTTATCTCTGTTAGCATTGATAGCGATTTTAGGGTGGCAGACAGAAAATAAAGGTCTATATGGTTTTTTTGGGTTTGCATATTATTTTCGTTATTTTTGGGTAATACCAGATGAATTTTTTCAGCTTAATGTTCAAAAAGCTGCTACATTTGCATTCATGTCGGAAATGGTTTTGCTGGTTCCTTTTATGTTTGTTTGCGCCTTTACTTATGGGGTTGCTAAAGCTGTTCCTATTTCTTTTGCCCTTAGTTTCTCAGTAACTATTTTAGCATTTACTATTGCTCTTATTTTTCATGAATGGAGAGAACGAAAGGGAGCAGAGAATGATTAAAAATCGGATAAAAGAATATAGAGCAAAATACAACATGAAGCAGGAAGATTTGGCTAAACTTGTAGGAGTTCGCAGAGAAACTATTGGAAATCTTGAAAAGGGTAAATATAACCCCTCATTGGTTTTGGCATGGAACATTGCAAAGGTATTTAATGTTTCAATCGAAGAAGTTTTTACTGTTGAAGAGTAGAATCAATCAGGGGGAGCAGAAAAACCGCCTAAAGTGTTGCCGTCCTTTTGAATTATTAATTCTTTAGCTTTTCCATGTTCTGTGAACGAGACTTTTCCATAACGGAATAGCAAGTTATACACATTTCCACGGTGCTTGTCTTTTGGTCTTTGGCTTCTTTGGTTCGGAATAGTGTGGTGCTGGCGGTCTATCTCTTGTTTTCGGTTGCTTGCTTCTTTACCGTACATGAGCATTGGCCCCAGGGTTGTCATTTCCATAACCTTCCAGCAGGTTGATGACGCCCCAGATACCGAGGGTCTGCAAAACGTCGATTGCGCTGTTGAAAAATTCCATACTTTAATTTAGCCGGAATCGCTTTGTGGTTAGTGTTGGTTCATAGGCATACAAAAGCCGGACAACAAAACCGCCCTGAATTTTGGGCGGCTCGATTCCGGCTATCTCAATATTTGAAATTTGTCAATATATCTCCCGGTATATTTTTAAATTTATATATCATCATCCATAAATGGATGTAGTTACTGGTAAATAATGTTCTGCCGATGTATATCCATACACTTACCCTATCAGTTCTCGCTGGGTCTGTGCCCTGACATTCCTTCATTCTGCTTTATGGATAAAGGCACGGGGCAGACTTGTGCTTGATTGCTGCCTCGTTGGGCTGATGGAGGACTCCTCCTTGTCCCCGTGCCATTACCGGCTTATTCTTTTCTCATGCAGCCGCTTTCAGCTGCTCCCTGCGGACAGGTCCGAAGACCTTCCCCGGATCGTAGTTTTCTTTCTTTTTTGCAAGCGCATGGATCAGCGCCAGTATCTTCTTGCTGACTACGATCAATGCCTGCATCTTCCTCAGAGGGGCTTCCTCCCTCGTTTTCAGGTAATGGTAAAGTTGTTTCATCTCGTCATTTGTCGCAACCATTATCAGCGCCATCTGGTAAAGCACGCTCCGCAGATTCTTTCTTCCACGTTTGGATATCTTTGTCCCGCTTTTGTTTTTCCCGGAACTGTCCTCTACAAGGTTATAGCCTGCCATACGGCTCATCTGGCGTGGGTTCTCAAATCTTGCCGGATTGCCAAGTTCCCCCAGACATGCCGCCAGCGTCACAACTCCTATTCCTTTTATGCTTAGCAGGAATCCCGCATAGTCTGTCTTCTGTAATGCAGCTTCCATCTGTACTTCCAGTTCTTCCGTCTGTTTCTCTAAAAGCTCCAGTTCTTCCAGCATAAGCCGCAGTTTCAGCCTTGCCGCTTCCTCCCCGTAATCCACCCCGATGGATTCCTTTGCCGTCTCTATAAGCTGTGCTGCCTTCTTTCTCCCAACGGTTTTCTTTACTGCCTTTTTTATCTCATCCGTAACCCCGTCTTCCCCCAGTTCAAGGATGAACTTCGGAAACGGGCACGTCTTTAATATATGCCGGGACGCCTTTCCTGAAAGGGGACATTTAAACACTTCTCCATACTCCGGGAAATACTCGTCCATTACCGCCGTGATGGT